>Ga0315316_10000058_pt1 | contig 51313 bp, 49 predicted proteins | sample M160m3416metaG_FD_203702 | JGI IMG/M metagenome (GOLD analysis project Ga0315316, IMG submission 203702) | Ammonia-oxidizing marine archaeal communities from Monterey Bay, California, United States - M1 60m 3416 | ecosystem: Environmental > Aquatic > Marine > Intertidal zone | place: USA... | reverse complement strand
ATTGTGCTTTAGGGGTATGACTTTCAGTTTCACAAATAAATAAACTACCTTCACCATGAAATTTTAAATCTTTATCAGAAACTCTTAAAACATTACTATTAAAACCATCGACTGTAAATGAAATATCATTTGAATTAGTTGAACCAGTACCAACATCTCTATAGATATAGTAATTTTGATCGTCACCAAACTGTAAATGTTGCGTGGGAATTGCCATTATTTATATTAATATATAATAAAATCATAATTAAAATCTCACTGAACTTAATTATAATTTTAAAAAAATATGAATGTGCTTTAGTTAATTTATTGTGCGGATTTGCAACCAACTTCGAAATCTCTTCTGTTGCTATCTGGGGAGATAGTAGAGTTTTGCCAGATGGATACAGGAACTTGTGGGTTAGCTGGTTCGGATCTGATTTGGAGGTTAGCGTTTCTGAGAGATTGTCCGACGGTATTAATACCAAGATGATATCCTGCATCAATGAAGTTTTTGAAAGCAAGGGAACCTTTACCTTTTGGGTTTACTTTAGACCATGCTCCTGCTTCGTTATCTTTTGGGAGTAATTGTTCTGGTTTAAGTTGTTTTCTAGCTTCTAATCCTTTTTGGAGAGTTGCATCTTTAGTTGCTGGAACTTTTTTTTGTTCAGCGACATCTTCATATCCTTCAATTTCATCAACTGGTTCAACATCTTCTTCAAATGGTTCTTCATCTTCATCATCAAAGAAATCTTCTTCTTCAATTTGGTCTTCATAATCTTCTTCAAAGAGATCAACGTTTTTGAATGGGCCCCATTTTTGCCATAAAGCAACACCAACAAGTGCTAAAACAATAACTGCAAGGACGATGTACTTGTTATCTTTAATAGTTTTTACTGAAATGTTAAACATAATTATATATATATTCTAGAGATAAAATAATTTTTGAAAAAATAAACTTTTTAAAATAAATAAGTTATAATCAATAATTAAATCTTATTTAAAATATTATTAAATATATTCAAAATTATGTGATTTGGTTATATTTAGAACTTTCACTATATTGTTCTGTTAAATTTTTCATAATAATTTCGTGATCATCAAAAATATCATCAGCAGAATCTTCGCTTTCGCTTTCACTTTCTTGTTCTTGAATATTATCTTCTTCTATAAAATGATAAGTATTTTTAGGTAATTTAGGTAATTTTTTGATAGGTTCTATAATAGGTTTATCTTTATTAATTTTAATTTGTGAAATACTCCAATATGGAGCAAATTTATTTCTAGCAAATTGAATACCATTAAATCTGATTATTAATGTTAAATTATTATTAGGTTTAACCATATTACAAGGAACTCTTTCCTTTAAATGATTATAAATTTCAGCAACACAACTTTCATCATCTTTATTATATTCAATAGGTAAAGTCAAAATAGTATTCATTCCCTTAAGTTTTAAAAAAGAAACAAATGATGATTCTAGGTCATCTTCTTTATTATTTTCTCCAAACCATTTAGAAAAATTATTAGCAACGGAATTAATACATGTTAATTCTAAATTCATAAAAAATCTATAATACTCTTCATTATCAAGAATTAGATTTAATTTAAATTTTTGTTTAGTTTGAAAAAATCCGGATAATGTTTTAATATTTTTGATTTGAATAAATGGTGTTTCGCCTTCATATAAGCATCGTGAAATATATTTATTATTATTTTTTTCAAATGATGGTATATTGAATTCAAATGAACTAATATCTATATCTTTACATTTATTAATTTTAACCATTATAAAAGAGCGTATAATATATGATGAAATGATATGTTAATTTTTTTTGTATAAACGCAAGTATATATATCATCTATATGATCTATATATTTGTTATAATTGAATAGTATTAATTATTTTTTTTCTTTTGTTTTTTAGTCCAATTAAATTTAGATAGTGGATTTTTTGAATTAATAATTTCTTCTTTTTCTTCTTTTTCTTCTTTTTTATCCTTATTTAAAGAAGAATCTACTATACTTTTTTTTCTACCAAGTGTAACCCATCCTTTAGATGAATTTTTTATTTTTGGGAATGGTTTATTAATATTTTCAAAAAATTTAAATTGTTGTTGTTCTTTTTGTTTTTGTTGATGTTCTAAATCAACTATATATCTTTTACCATATTGACATAATTTATAGAAACTACTAAAATCGCAATTTTGCATTATAGGAATACAATTTTCTTCAAGATGATCAGTTAATGCGGAATGTAAATCCCAACATTCATCAAAATATTTTTCTTCATTAATTTGATTTTCCATTGCTTCATAACTATCTTCTTCATCGTAATCATTATAATAAGTAGTCATTTTCAAAGATTGAATTAAATGATTATTTTATTTTTATTATATGAATATTAATTAATTTTTATTTTAAAACGAAAAATTCAGTCCCGAATATATAAATATATTTATCTAATATTCTTAATATTTATTAATGTTCATACCAACAAGAATTTCCATATCTACAATAACCTTTTTTATGAAAATGATGACATAATTGTTTTTCTGTAGTTACATTCATAGTACGAGTAATTCGTTCTCCAGTTCGTTTATCAAAATATGTTTCACGTACACAAGAAGAATTATTATCCTCTCTGTATTGTTTAGTTTGTTTATAATTTTTATTTTCTCTAGTTTCTTGTGCTGTAAATATTTTAGGTTTTTTAGTTATTTGAGCAACTTTTTGAAAAAATCTAGTAATAAAATTCCCACCAGTAACAACCTGATTTATATCACTTTTATTTGCAACTTGATTAGGATTATAAATTTCTATTTCATTATTTTGTTGATTATTTTTATGATATTGTTCGGCAACTTTATGAAGATTACTGTTACGATGTTTTGAATTTCGTGTATATCTTTTCTTATTTGATTTTTTCCTGTATGAATTTTTATATGCAGGATCTTGATAAGATTTAACCAACTGATTATCTCTATTAAACATTATTTTATATAAAAATTTAGTTTTAGTTAAATAAGTATATATTTATTCGATTTTGATTTCAATTTCTTTTTCGAGATCGGTTATTTTAATACAATTAATTTGATTATAAAAATCTTGTTTGGATATTCGTAAAATTCTACTATCAGTAATGACTCTAGCAGAAAAATCAACTTCAAAATTAGGAAGGTCTGTTTTATTTTGATAGGAATTAAAAGTTTGTTCTAAAATTTTAGGACATAAAATAAACCATCGGGATACTTCTGAGAAAAAGTCGTGCTTTCCTGAATGTATTTCAACACGACCATCTAATATAACGGACATATAATCAGTTTGTTCGTTTTTTTTATATAGCATTAATCCATTATTTTCAACCAAATCATATGGTGATCTATTTAATTTTAATTCAGTTTGATTAGATGATGACATTACATCAATAACTTTAGATTTATTAATTAAGTTTTCCATATTTCTATCTGGAATATCTCTAAAAAAATAATATGTGTATTTTAAGTGATGAATAACTGCTTTTACTTCTTGTGGACTAATACTATTTGGTTTTTTACGTCTATAATCAAATAAACCAAGTTTAGTATAATCAAACATTCTTTCTCTTCTATTTCTAAGTGAAATATCAGTTTCATCAAATATATCTAATTGTAGAATAGTTTCAATTAAGTCTTCAAGTGTTAATATACCAATATTCTTTTCCTCATATAGTCCCATATGATTATCATATCGTTTTTTAACGATTGCTATATGACCTTTACCAGAACAAAAATCTGTTAATAGATTACTAAGTTTATAATCATCCGAAACTTTTAATACTTGATGTTTAAATGTATTCATAATAGTAGAGATAGGAATTTCATCTTCAGGATCTAATAAAATTAATTCTTTTACAAATAGAACTCCAACAATATCTTGTTTATTATCAATATTTCTATATACAGGTATTCTGCTGTATCCTTTTTTAAAAATTTCTAATAATACTTCAAAATTTAGTCGTGTGTTAATAGGTATTTTATAAACTTTTTCCCAAGGGATCATAACTTCACCTACAATTTTATCATCTAAATTTAATGCTCCAGTCATGATATTAGCAACTTTACTTTGTAATTCCGATTTTTGTTCTTGTTCATGAATTTGAACGAGTTTTCTTAGTTCAATATTAGTATAAATCATACCAACTTCATTTCCAAAACAACGGTCTAATAATTTAGAAATCGGCCAAGCAACAGGTGATAAAATCATAAGTAATACAGTAGTTATATGTCGAGTATAATAACCAACTAATAATGAATATCTAGAACATGTTGCTTGAGGTATAATTTCTCCAAATATAACAATCATAATAGTTGATAAAATTAATCCCATAGTTCCACTTGTAATATCAGCCATTAATATTGATAGATATGAATTTACAATAACATTACCAATTAAAAGTGTACATAATAACCAATTACCTTTTTGTCTAATAGGTTGTATTGCTTTAGCATATTTTGCCTCTTCAGATTGATTTTCAATAATAATATCTAAATTTAATGGGTCAATACTTAATAATCCTAATGTTAATCCAGAAAATAATCCAGAAAGTAATATTAAAATAATCATTAAACATATTTCAAGAAAAGTAATATTCATTGTCAAGATTATATTGTTAATAATAAATAATCATTTTTATATTTTATATTAATAATAAGTATATTAGTTCAATGAAGTTTACAATTGAAAATATAGTGATTTTAGTTCTTCATATGATAATTTTTTCTATTTGTATTGAACTCTATTCTTGGTTAGCGTTTAATAATATTTCTCATGAAAAATGTAATATTGTAACAAAACATGAATACAATGGTTCAAAAAAAGGAAAAACTTTATTTATCATAGGTAGTGTTCATGGTGATGAACCAGCTGGACATATGGCATTAATTGCCCTAAAAAAGAAATTAGATAGTGGTAAAATAAAAATAAAAAGAGGGAAATTAGTAATTATACCAACACCAAATTATTGCGGTCTTCAATATAATTATAGACATAGACCGAATTTTATAGATATAAATAGAAGTTTTCCCAAAACAAAAACAGGAAATAGTTTATCAAAAAATAATGAATTAATTGTAAAATATATAAAAGAAACAAATCCCGATTTTATATTAGATTTTCATGAAGCATATTATTTTCATAGAAGAAATCCAAATTCTTACGGATCATATTTAATAACTGCAAATAATTGTTCAAAAACAGTAGATGGTATTGCGAAAAAATGTAAATCAAATATAAATAAGTTTATTAAAGAGAATTATAAAAAATGGGATATAACAACACTTGAAAACCACGAAGGTTCTCTCAGAAATTATGCTCGATTAAATAATATTGATTATTTATTAATAGAAACTGTTGGCCAACGAAATATGGATAAATTAGAGAATAGAGTAAAAATTAATTTAACAATAATTAAAACGACTTTAACATCTTTTAATATGATTTAATATATAATATAATATTATAAGAATATTTAATATGTCACAATTAATGTCAGATAAGAAAAAGGAAACAGCAAGCATGATTGGTACTATTTTACTCGTTTTTTTATCAATATGTTTGGTTTCAATGATAATGTCGATGTCAACTAATAATTATAATTATTTTGCTCCATTTGCATTAGGTCATATGTTTGAAGCAATTTTTATTACTCTTAGAACAATTGGTCTTGTGATCTATTATTTAATTGAATGGATCTTTTTACTTATTAATGATAACTGAAAATAATAGTTCCAAATTAATTAATATCTAGGTGGCATTTCATTATCATCATAATCTCTAAAATTTCTAGGAAAATTTGGGAAAATAACAAATCCACTTTGTCTTGAAGTAGAATATTTTTTACGATTTGAACCACCACCATTATTATTGTTATTATTATTCGATTTTTTAGTATCATCGAGATTGTTAATATATTTATTAAATTCTTTCTCTAAATCATCATTAATTTTACTTTCTGCGATACGAAAAACCCAATTAATAGTAGAATCTCGTTTATAAATATGTTTTAATTTTTTAACATATTTAGTAGCAGAGACAGATGTAAATCCTAAACTTCTATAATTTAAGATTTCTTCTTCTTCAGACCAACATTCATTTAGATTAATATTTTGAAGAGAATGTAAATATTTTCGAAATGTTTGAATAAGATTTAATTTAAGAATTTCTTCTTCAGTCATTTCATCTTGTAAGAATTTATAAATGTTACGGGATTTTAATCCCACCTTTTTAAGATAATCTTTTTTCTCATAATATTGAGGAGTTTTAGTTAACTCATCAGTTGTATTGTCATCTAACATTTTTATATCTTATTAATTACTAACTTTTTTTTTTCATTTTCAATTTTATAATTAATTTATTTTTTTTTCTTTATTGTTTTATTTTCAAGATTAATATTTGTTTTTAATGTTTTAATCGTTTTATTATAAAATTTAACGAATTTAGTTTTTCTTTTTGTAATTTCCTTTTTAGATAATTTTTGTTCATTTAAAGAATCATCTTCAAATAATTGTTCTTTCCAATCATCAATCGTCCAACTCAGTCTAATTAATTCATCAAATGTTTGTTTATATATATTAACTTCTGGTGTAATCATTGGAGCATATAATATTTGTTTGATAAAATGAAATTCTTCTAATGGAAAACTAGAACCTTTTGGTAATAATTTTCTTCTTTTCACTCTATTATTATTTGTTTTACTTATTTTTCCTATATTGTTAGGAAATTCAATACGTTTTCTTTTAGAATTTCTAGTAACTCCACTTAATAAATTAGCATGATATGGTATTAAACTAAAATTTTGATTAGCATTAATACTATGTGATAATAAATCGGCATCTGATAATAAATCCATTCTATCAACACAATGATTTAAATCTTGACTAGTATGAATAGAATTATGTTCAATATAATTTTCAAACATAAATCTATCAGTACAAATAATATTGACCTTGTCTTCAGTTGATACTTTATTATTAAATAATAAATTAGAACCAGCAAATATATTATATTTTTTTTCCTTTTCCGCAATATTAATTTTTTTTGGTTTAGTTTTACATGTAATTGAATGAAATTCTAAATTTATTAGACAAAAACGAGTATCGCATTTACTATTATCAATTAATTCATTCAATATTTTTTTATTTAAAATACGTTTTTCCTTTTTTATAATAGAAACTAAAAAAGTTGTTAATTCTGGTTTACTAGGATATTGTAATTCAATAGAAGAACATTTTCTTTTAATAGTCGATACTTTTCTTTCATATTTATCAGCACAAGTTAAAATAATCGGATTTTGTGTTGATTGTAATATTTCTCCTATAAATTTAATAAAACCTTGATCTTGAGACACCTCAATATCATCAATTAATATTAAGTTTTTAGTAAAAGGACTATCAGTTTCTGCTAATAACTTAAATTTTTTTAAATGTTTTGCGGTTCTTATATCAGACGAATTTAATTCAACAACATTATATTTAAATCGTTTTGCGACAACATATGCTAAAGTTGTTTTACCAGAACCAGTTGGTCCAAAAATAATCATACTTTTACTTTTTTTTCGGTTCCAATGTTTTAACCAATCTTTAATTTTAACTAATTCACTCAAATTTCCAAGATATTCTTTTAATTTTTTAGGTTTATATTTATCAATCCATGGGATCGAAGGTTCTAAACTTAAATCTTTTATACCATCAGTAATTTTATTCATTGTCTGATGTTGTAGTTACTGTTAGATACATTTTTTCAATTTTTGTTTTATATTCTTCTAACGTATCAGAATTAGTTAGATTATAATCTCCAATCATATTGTCAATATTTTTTTCAGATATATGCGAATCTTTTAATTTAAATGATGGACGATTTATCTTAATAATTGTTCCACCCATTTCTTTTACAACTTTTAATTCATCTGGAAAACGAATATCTGTAATAATTAAAATTTTATCAGGATTTTCTTTTTTCCATTGCTTATACCAAACTTGAAAACGATATACCCAGAATGCTGCACCTACTTCTTCAAGTTTTGTTCCTGGAACAAGTTTAGAATATTGATTTCTAACAAGATCTGTTCCAAAAGTTTGAAACATTTGACGAGGAGATAGTCCCCATCTTTCGTCAAGAGTTTCTTTTAATGAACCATCAATTTGTTCATCATTAAGACAAAAAATTATTCGACAAGCCTCTTTTAAAGGTCCAGCAAAGGAATATTTTTGTATTCCTTCATGTAAGGTCATAAGATGATCCGCAAAGGTATCTTTACCAGCTCGTTTATTTCCACAAAGTCCAATAATTGTCATATTGTAATTCTTAATATACCAAATAAAAGATTTTTCAATTTTAAATTCAACATAAATTAATAGCTTTATTATATAATTCTCTATATTTACGTTGATTTCTTCCACTCCATAAAGTGAATTGATAATATGCTTGTGTTGCGAGAATAACAAAACCTTCAATAACATTTAAATCATCACGATCAATTAATTTATCGTTATTTTTTAAATAACCCATATTAATTATACAAGTTCCAGAACGTAATTTTTGATAATTAATTTTTACTTTAGGAGGAACACAATTAATAACCAATTCACAATCATGATTTAATATCATACTTTCAATATATTTCTGGATTTTCATATTATGTAAATTACTAGAAGCTTTAGCTTCATTTCTACAATGGACGATACAAGGAATATTTAATTTAAGAAGAGTATAACAAGCAGCTTTCGCAGTACCACCATTACCAATAACATGTGCTACTTTAAATTTTTTACCAAATTGACCAATTGCATCTCTAATCGCTAACCAATCTGTATTATCACCAATTAATACTCCATCATCTGTTCTTATAATTGTATTTAAAGCACCAATTTTTTTAACATGTTCCGATAAAAAATCCATATAAGCACACACACTTTCTTTTAATGGCATCGTTACTGATGCTCCTTTAAAATTAGGTCTTTGTATTATATCAACAACATTTTCAATAAAACGTGTTTCATATCTATGATATATCCATCTTTCATCACTTAATTCATTAAAAACATAATTATGAATGAATGGACTTGGTGATTTTCGAATTGGGGTTCCAAATAAATAAAATTCACCTTCTTTTTGATTTATAATATCTCTAACAGTACTAATTTGTTTATATGTTAGTTGTCCGGGTGCGGTTGCTTCAACTAAATCTGATGTAACAGGAGTTAAATATCTATTTTGTACCCTAGTAATACTGCCCTCTTTTCCAACAGCAATAAAAATTTTAGTAATATCAAATTTTGATAAAAATTCAGCAGTTTGTTTATAAATATCTTTTGATACAACAACTTTTAAAATATCTGGCTTATGAGTTTTTAATCCATTCATTACATTTTGTTTAAGAATTTCAAAATCTTTTGTATGACAAGAACCAATAATATTAACATGTTTTCTCTCTTTGATAATTAGTGAAGAACTTAATTCATGATCGATATAACTTACTCCTAATTTTATAAATAAGTTAATTAATTTTTGTAATAATTCATTTGAACCACAAAAATGTCCCCATTCTTTTCTACTTCGTACAGTTGCGATTAATGGAACATCTACTAATCTTTGAACTTCACTAGTAATTTTTTCAATATAATCTAAACTATTTTCTATATCATAACAATAATCAATCCGAAGTTCTAACGCATCAGCAGTAGCAGTCATTCCTCTTAAATTTTCCATATTTGTTTGAATTTGGTCAAATGGGATACAAACAAAAAAACTATTTGGTGTAACTTCTCGTTTTTCTTGTATTCTTCTATAAAATTTATGAAATAATTGTAATTCGTCATGAATTCTAGTTTTACCACATATGTATTTATAATTTGAAACTTGTTCATAATATTTTTTACGATGAATATATAATTCTTCAATTGTCATATTATATGGTGCTTTTTGTGAACGTTTCATATATCTTTGTTTTATTATATCACTATCAATATCAATGTAGAGAATAATTGCATTTGTATTTTCTTTAAATTGTTCTAATAATGTTCTTGATGGTTGAAATTCAATAATACCTCCACCAGTACTGATAACTTCATTAGTTGATTTTAATGCATTATAAAGTATATTAAATTCAGCTTCTCTGAATTTGTCCCAACCATGTTTTTTAACATATTCTTCAGGTGATATTTTATATGTAGTTTCAAATTGTCGGTCAGTATCAGTACAGGATAAAGAATAATGTTTAGATAAACATTTAGCAAAAAATGATTTACCAGAACAAGGCATACCAACAATAATAATCGGACGTTTTTTAATATAATTCCAATGGTTAATAATTTTTGTTTTAAATTGATTGATTAATGGTTTAGTGATAAATCCTAATTTGGACATGTCATTCCAAAAATCAGGATAGGTCTTATTGACACAAGTATGATCGGAAATTGCTAATTTATTCATATGACAATTTAATAATGATAAACTCATAGCAATTCTATGGTCGTGATGACATTTTACATAAAGATTATTTAAATTTGGTTTAGATTTTCCATTTATTTCTAATTTAAGATTATTTAATTTAACATCAACTCCTGCTTCTTTTAAATGTTCATATAAAACATTAATTCGCTCACACTCTTTAACATTTTGATTATCAATATTAATTATCTTTGTTGTACCTTCTGATAATGCTGCTAAAACACCAACTGTTAAAAATGTATCAGATGAGTCCATATCAATAGTTCCGATTCCTTTTAATTCTCCATCATAATCATATATTTTAGTTCCAGATTCATCACAAGTTAATACAAATTTACCAAATTTGCTCATGACTTCAGTAGAATAAAATAAATCACCTTGTGTATTGTTACTAGTAAGATTTGGAATATGTAATTGAATTTTATTAATAATAGAATAAGCGATTGGATAACTACAAGATGAAGCATCTGCCTCAATATTATAAACATTCGGATTCTTATATTTTTGATGTTTAATAACAAAAAATTGTGAAACATCAGCATTAACCCAATCTACTTTCAATCCAAATTTATTCATAATTTTAATAGTCATTTCTATAAATTTTGATGAAACTAAATTATTTAATACATTCACCTTTAATCCAGAAATAAATGATGGAGCAACCATTAGTATTCCGGTTAAATATTGGCTGCTAACAGAGCAATCTAAAAATAATTCATTTAATTTTTTAGTTTGAGTTCCTTGTACTTTAATCGGTGGATAGCAATTGTTTTTTTCAGCAGAAATATCAACACCACAACTTCTAAGAGCAGAGATCAAATGCCCAATAGGTCTTTGTTTCATTCTTTCAACACCAGTTAATGTAACTTGACCTTTTTGTAGAATTAGCATTAGAGCAGTTAAAAATCTAATAGATGTTCCAGAATTTCCAATAAATAATGTTCTTTCTCCATCAAAATCAATATTTCCATTATTTCCAACAACGATAATCTCATTATTTTTAATTGTGATTTTAACACCTAATAATTGTAATGCTTTAATCATATAAACAGTATCATCAGATAATAGCGCATTTTTAATAGTACATATTCCTTCACCAAGACTTGCTAATATTAATACTCGATTTGTTTCACTTTTAGAACCTGGTCCATAAAAAATTACAGGTTCAGTAACATTTTTATGATTAATTTGTCTTTCTTTATTAATACATTCAATAATTTGATTTAATGTACAAGTTCTAGTATACGAAGTTCCAATTTCATTAATAAGTACAATTCTTCCATCTTTTTTATCGTGTTTTAGATACTTTTTAATATCAATTACAGATATTTTTTCATCAATTTCAGTTGGTAATTCATAATTTCTTAAACATTCGCATAATTCATTTCTAATCTGAATTGGAATAATATATTTATTATCTTCTTTTATTGATAACTCTAAAACCATGCCAACAGCAACAGCATATCCGTGTTTTAATTTTTGTGAATATTCAATAATATGTCCAACGGTATGTCCAAAATTTAAATGTTCTCTTGGACAATCTAATTTTTTACCTTTAGATACAGATAAATCATGAATATCATCTTTAACAATTTTCATTTTTTCAGTTGCGGTCATGTAAATTATTTTTTCTAATAAAATTGTATTATTCAAAACAGTAGTTAAAGTGTTATTTTTTAAAATATTCCATAATTGAATATTATTAATAATTGCTGTTTTTATAATTTCAGCAAACCCATTAATAATTTCTTCTCGTGGTAACGTTTTAATAAAGTCGGTAAATAATAATATATATTTTGCTTGATAAAAAGAACCAATTAAATTCTTTCCATATTGATTATTAATTCCAGTTTTACCTCCAATGCTAGAATCTACCATTGCTAAAATAGTTGTAGGAATTTGGATAAATTCAATTCCTCGTTTATATGTTGATGCTACGAAACCGGTTAAATCACCAACAACACCTCCACCAAGGGCAATACAAACAGATTTAGTTCGTTTGATGTTATTTTCGAACATAAAATTTTCAATAGAAATCTTAGTTTGAAGATTTTTAGATTTTTCCCCATTAGGAATTTTATAAACAATTAATTGAGTACCTTTAGTTTTACAATAAGTTTTTATATAATTAATATGTTCATAATAAAGATCATATACAATGTCATCAGTAACAATAACAATTTGTTGATATTGTTCTAAAATATTCAATTGTATAAGTTTAGATAAATTTGAATTATAAATATTTAAAATAGGAGACATGGTTAATTAAATAGTTTAATGTGACTAATGTTTAACTTAAAAATATAATAACTGTATTAATTATAAAATATATGCACATAGAAGAAAATTCCCCATCCAATGACGATTATAGTAATAAAGAAATTTTTCTAAAAAAAATTGGAATAAAACACAGTTTTATTTGGAAATTTTTTAAAAATGGTATTACTGATAATGAGTTAATTAAATTTAATTTGCTTCAAACTTTAAGAAAATATCTCAGTTATTTTGATAAAGGTATGAGAGATACCTGGACAAATGAAGAAGAAATTGAAAATTATAGAAAAATTGGTTTTACTGCTAAGTCTGCTAAATTTTATGTCAATATGTTAAAAGATATATATACAAAAGATACAACAATTAATTGGGTATACCGAATTGGTAAAAGTCATGTATGTACTTCATATAAAACAGAATTTGAAAATTTTTTAAAAAAATTTGAAGAAAAACCAGAAAAAACAGAATTTGAATTATCAGGTATTAAAAGAAAGTGTGACCAATGTTTAAAAGAAGATTTTGATTGGGAAAAATGTAGTCAATGTGCAATGATATGTTGTAAAAAATGTATCGGCATGAACGACGATAATTGCCAAGTTTGTGAGTGGTTTAATAATATAAGTTAAATATCAAGAGATAATTTCGCAAATTCTTTGATTATTTCTAGTTCTTGAGCCCATTTAATTGGTGTCTTTCCAAGTTCTTTCAATTTATTGTTTATTTTACTGAAGATTTTAGAACCGTTAAAACTATGATAATTTCCCATGCCTCGATATGCTGCGAGTGGTGACGGATGCGAAGAAGCGAAAATATGATGTTTTTTCTTATCAACTAGGTCCATCTTTGTGAGTGCTTTGCGGCCCCATGCTAGGAAAATTGTATCTTGAGTATTCTCTGATATATATTTGATAACAAAATCAGTAAATGGTCTCCAAAATAGATGAGAGTCAGAACTTCCTTGGATAACACTTAGTTGTGTATTGAGTAAAAACACCCCTTGATTTGCCCATTCAGTTAAATCTCCGTGTTCAGTATTATCAATATCTAAATCATTTTTTAATTCTTTAAATATATTTTTTAAGGATGCTGGAATTGTGCATCCTTTATTGACGCTAAATGCCAATCCATTTGCGTAAGGAATTTTTGTTTTTCTACATAACCCTGGGTATGGATCAAGCCCAATGATACATACCTTAATATTTTTAAACGATGTTAGTTTAAAAGCATTAAAAACTTTTTCTTTTTTAGGAAAAACTTTTAATCCAACATTTTCGACAATTTCACAAGATTCATTATACTTATCTACAATATTTTGAAAGTAGAGTTTTTCAAATTCTTCTTTCAGTATATCATCCCAATCATTTCCAATTGTAGTAATCATATTTTAATCAAAATATATAAAAATTCAATTTTTATGTTAATAAATTTATATTTGAATATCATCAGCAATATCATCTTTTGTATCAAAGTTTTTAGAAATATTCACAAACTGTAATAAGATTGTAGAAATTATTAGAACACCAATTATGTATAAAAATCCATAACGAATCGAAACATACTGTGAAATCACAGCCAATACAATTGGACCTATCCAAGAAGAACCTTTATCAGAAATTTCATATAGTGAAAAGAATTGAGATTCACATCCAGATGGAATTAATTGTACAAATAATGTTCGAGTGTATGATTGGACTGCTCCAATTAAAAGACCGTGGATTAGACCAAAAATTAATAATGACATATCTCCAGTTAAGAAAAAAAACCCGAATATAGATAATATTAAATAGGATATTAATTGAAATGTTACTATTGATTTAGTAGATATTAAGAAATTTTTTTGAATAAATAGGAAAATATAATTTCCGATTATAGAAAATACTGTAACTTCAAGTAATAAAATAGTTAGCATAAATTGAGTTGTATTTAATTCACGTTTAGCATATAACACTCCACATGATGAAATGGTACTGTATGCGTCAGAATATAAGAAATATGAAATCATAAATTTACCGATTTCTTTATGAATGGTTAGTTGTTTAATAGTAGCAAATGTTCTTTGCCATGAAAAAAATACTAAATTTTGTTCGTTCGGATATGCTGGTCCTTCTCTTTCTTCTAATCCAGAAATCGAGAACAAACCAAAGATTAACCACCATAAGCCAGTAAAGAATATACAAATACAGATCGAAATATTAGTATTTTGGTCATCATATCGATTCGATGTATTCGGATATAAAAATATGATAATAAATGTGATAATAGTTGCGAATAAACTACCAATATATCCATAAATGAATCCCCAAGTAGATAATTTATTAGTAAGATTATCTTCAACTTTTATTTTTTCTTGATTTGTTTCTATATTTATATAATCTGGATGATTTCTAACTAGCAGTGGTAAATACGTATTATAAAAGACAATAGATAATCCAAAAAATATATTAGACATAACAGTTAATAAACCACAAACCCACCAAGTTGAATGGTCGTAACAAAATATAAATAACATAACAGTTATACTTCCAGCAATAGTGTTAATAGTAAGTAGTCTTTTTTTGTTTTTGCCGTAGTCAGCATAGGAACCAAAGGATATAAAGAAAATTGCTTGAAAGAAAACAGATATACCTAATATTGTGAAGGAAAATGATTCAGGGGTAATTTTAATAAAATTAATATATAATTTTTCTTGATTAGTCGGATGGCCATCTTGGTCACATTCGGTGAAAGTACAAGCGTGATGAGTAGATAATGTATCTAAAAGAATTGGTACGAACATTGATAATGATGGAGTAGCAAATACAGAATTTGCTAAATCATACAAATACCAAGCTTTAATTTCGTTTTTAGTAGTAATTGCTTGATTATTCATATTCAAAAATAATTTAATTCATTAATTGAATATAATAATTTCAATTTTTGATATTAATAAATTTAATATTTAAAAATGAATTTTTTTTTTATTTGAAAACAATGTTAAAATGATTCAATTAATTACACTAGGAATTTTATTAGCAATTTTTGCTAATTTTGTTCAGAATACAGGAGTCAATTTACAAAAATATAGTCATACAATCAATGAACAAAATGATAATTACAATTATGTAACTGATAAAGTATGGTTATCTGGTATTTTATTAAATGTTCTCGGTGCTTTATGTGAACTATCATCACTTGCGTTTGCTCCTCAATCGATAATAGCCCCGATCGGTTCAATATCAATTTTAATAAATATGATGTATAGTAGATTTTTACACAATAATAAAATTGATAAAAAAATGTATATTTTTACAGGTATTATTCTAATTGGTAATGTAATTTCGATAATATGTGCTCCAAAAAAAGAATATGTCCAAACGAATGAAGATATTTATAATTTATTTTATAATGAGAATTTTATTTGTTATATAATTTTTTTTCCATTACTTGTTATTCTACTAAATATTTATGTAAAAAAATATAATACACCAAGAAGACAACGATTAATATATCCAATGTTGAGTGGAATAGCAGGTGGAATGAATGTTTTATTTGCAAAAAGTTTATCAAAATTAATATTTTTTTATTTAAAAAAAACGGATGAACAAATAGATAATTTAAAACATTTTATAGCATTTTTATTTCTTTTTGCAGTAATTACATGTAGTTTTTTACATATTAAATGGTTGAATATGGGACTATCTAGATTCTCTACTCTTTATATATATCCATTAAATAAATCGATATGGATTATATCATCTATTCTGGGTGGCATTATTGTTTTTCAAGAATCAAAAGATTTTGAAGATAAACCAGTAAAGGCAATATTTTTTGTATTAGGAATATTGATTATGTGTATTGGAATATTTAAAATAAGCAGAGAACAGATTTCACAAGAAGTTGATGCTATAGAATTAGAAGAATTTGTATAAATATTACTTGATTATTATTCATATTCAAAAAATAATTAAATTTATTAATTGAATATAAATATTTAAATATTATTTTTATAAATCATCTTCTTCATCTTCATCCTCATCCTCCATAATATCAATACCTTGAATAAAGGTTCCATGTCTAATCGAACCCCCATTTCTAGGATATTTTAATTTTTTAGTTCTAAGCACTTTAATATCAACATTATGTTTTTCGGAACAAAGAGCAAATGGAAGAGTAAATAAATCTTTATTATATTTGATACTTTTAAGATTATTTTCTTTACAATAAACGTTAAACGCAGTTTTGAATGTAGTTTCTCTAATATAAATGTTATCATCAAATTGTATAATACCAGATGTTAAGAAAGCCATCAGTGAATTTGTATCCTGTGATAATTCTTGTTGATTTTTAATGAAATATTTAGGTAAAATATCCCATGCTGATTTAGTACCGTAATTATTAATCATAGTTAAATAGGCTAAATTACTTTTTTTCAAAATTGTAGGTATCTCTGCTTTTAATTTTTTACCTAATAATGGATCAACTTTCTTTTTGGGAACTTTTTTCATAAAAGCAAAAATGACTAATCTTCTTGATAATGAACCACTATTATCTGTGTATCCGGGAGTTTCATTTCCAGCAAGAAAACCAGGTGTTTTCCATACGATGTTCTGTGGAGTTTTATATTTAACGGGAACAACAAGATCTTCTCCAGAAATCATACTTTGGAATGATGCTTGTGGTAGATTTAAATTAGCAGTAATTTCTGGAGCGATAAAAATGGTTTTATCATGAAAACCAGATAAACCAAATTGAGTTTCACCATCATTAGATAAAATACCAACATCATCACCTTCATAAAAACATTTAATTATTTTTGTTAAAATAGTACCTTTACCAGTTCCTGCGATACCTTTGATAAAAGCAATAACTTGCCAATCATCTAAATCACCAACATCATAAAGCATTCTACCAATCATAATATACATCCAACGGCAGATTCCTTCACACTCTTCTTGATCATTAAATTGAAAATCTAGAATAGATTGTAAATGTGGAGTTGGGATATTATACCAATCATCAATATTATCATACATATTAAATTTAACTTTAAAATACTTAGCAGAAACAATATTATTAGGTAATGCGGGATATGTACCATATTTATAAAATTTATCAAAATATTTACCAGTTTCGGGATTATAATTTTTAGCTAAGTAAACTCCATTTTGAAATGAAAAAACGTGTCTATGTTTTCTTAGTTCAATAAATTGAGGATCATCTGTTTTAGATAAAAATTTAATAGCATTAACTCCATTCGATTTATCAACAGTAAGATTATGCCATTGTTCATAATTAAGTTCCTTTTTACATGATTTGTATAAAAATCTTTCTACAGAAATATCTTTTTTCCATGCGTATGAGTAATAACCATCTTTAGTATAAATTTCTTTATAACAAAATTTTTCATCACCATTTTCAACTTCACCTGTAGGTGGGTAACGTCTGTATCTTTTTTTATAAATAGTATTCAATAAATATAGAATTAGATTTTGAAATGGTGTATTTTTAGAGGTATCTGGTGGTGTAAAGCGATAGTAAGACATTTCATCACTAACATATGTTTCATAATTTGGTGCTAATGCTCTTTGAAAACAATATAAATTTTGAATTAATTCTTTACCATAATATATTAATTCATATACATGATCAAACTCTTTTTTAATTAATTCTGTTAACATTCCTCTTACCATAAATTCATTGTATAAAGAAACCGCTTCGTATTCGGCTTTCCGAAATCCATTAGTAATTGAATCTTGTGTAATCGATTTATCTCCAATTTCGATATTACGGAGAGCAATTTGTGCTACATTTAAAGAATGTAAAGTTTCTCCATGTTTCCAGAACCATTTTTGTTTTAATTCTTTTAATTTATCAAACATCTTTTGTTCAAAATTTGGTCCTTTATTTTTTTTATACAAATCTCTTAATTCTGTACAGTTAACTGGTTTGATTCTAGGCAATTCCATAATTTGACAATTAGATTTCCATGTTTCTATAATTACATTTGAAGGTTGAATCAATTGTTCATTACTTGTTTCTTGAATTTCTTCATTTTCTTCTTCATTTTCAATCTCACTATCGTCATCAGAATCTGATATAACGCATTCTTCAAATGGTGGGCAATTTTCAATTTCAGATCTGCGTTCTGCCATTTATATAATTACTTAATAATAAATTAATTTATTTAAATAGTTTTATTTGTATTTTCTATATAATCGTATAATATCCAAATCTCTTGCTTTCTATAATGATTATATTTAAATCTATACATTATTAAATTTAGATATAATATCTAAAATATTGCGTTGTTTACTTCTTCCTTTTTAAATAATATAGTATTAAAGTATAATTAGAATGGATTTTAGTTTTGACTTGTTTGATAAGGAACTTGAAACATTAAATAAACAATTAGAAACAAATCAACAACATTCTAATAATGTTTTAGTTTTAGAGAAAGACCCCGAAATTGTATATGAAAAAATTAAAAATAATATAGGAAATACAAAAAAAACAGAGGATTCAGATAAACCAGAACAATCAGAATTTATTATAACAGAAATAAATGATAGTGAAATAATATCATCTCAAAATAAAACGTTATTAGAAAATGTGAAGAAAGATTCAGTAATGTCTAGAAGAGAGAAAAAGAGATTAGAACGTATTCAGAGACAAGAAAATATAAAGAAAGAACGGGAGGCACACTTTGCTGATATGAAAAAACAAAAAGAAATACCAGTTCCAGTCATTATAAAAGACAAACCAAAAGTAACAACTGTAGAAAAATCATCAGAAACAAACGATATTTTATCGATTGATAAAGAAGTTCAGACAAAAGTTAGTCAAATATTAGATATAGAAAATAATTTTAATTCAAAGTTAGAAATTATAAATAAAGATTATAAGAAAGAAATAACGCAAAAAGATAAAGAGTTGAGTAATAAAGATAAAGAAATTGAGGAATTAAAAGAAAAATTAAAACAGGAAAATTTAAAAGTTTTAACAATAAATGATAAGATAGAAAAAGAATTAGAAAAAAGATTAAGTGCTAAATTAAAAAAACAAAAAGATTTGGATAGTATTGAAAAACAGAAAAAAACTTTAGATAAGCGTATAAAAGAACAACAAATTCAATTAAAAAAAGGAGAAGAACTTTTAAAGAAAAAAGAGTTAGAATTTAAGAAATTAGAGAAGTTAAAAAAACATAATATAAATAATATCGTTCAAGTTGTAGAGGAATCTTATATACAATCAACTGAAAATAATGAAACTTTGCCAGATATTCAAGAAATTGCATTAAGAGATAAATTAAAAAATATAGGTAATAAATCAAGCCCAGAATATACTAGAACATTAGAGTTATTAAGAGTAATTGTTAAAAAGAAAAAAGTAAGAGATTCTACATATAAAAAAGCAAAAAAAAGAATAGTACCAAAACCAATCTCAAAAACAATTCCAAAACCAGTAACACCAATAAAACAAAAACATATAATAACAATAAAATCTAAAAAATCTCGAAATACCCAAGATATAAAAATTAAAGAAAAAACTTTATCAACAACCCATGTATCTTTTGATGAACAAGACTGCGTTGAAATAAATCATATTTTTAAAAAGATTTCATTTAAATTTTTAATATTTAGAAATTTTAGTATAGATTTTTTTGATTATACAAAAAATCGGTTATTTTCAATATATTTTTATAAAAATTTTAAAATTGCGATTTGTAAATATAAACAAGAATTACAAAAAAGAAAATCAGATGGTAAAAAATTTTATAGAGAAGTTGTTGTAGATTATACAACAATTGATAATAAATTCAAATTATGGTGTGTTGCATGGAATGGTTTATTAAATATAAATAAAGATGATTTTATTGAAAATATGGATGTAGAAGATTGTGGTAATTATTATAATATATTACTTCCAAATAATACATCATTTAGATATCAAAAAGATGGTAAAGAAATAAATTCTTTTAGACCAGATGGAAAAATTATTTGTAAATACTTCTAAATTTATAAAATTAAATTAACATTTTTTTAATGAAAATATATATTTTAGTTTCTTATAATATAAGATAACTATCAATGTCTGATATTGAAGAAACTATTGAAGAAACTTTAGAACGCGTAACTCTTACAGATAATGATGAATTCTGTGAAGAAAATAATGACGATATTAAACATAGCGATTGTTCAATTGATGAAAAAGATAAATCTAAAAAAGATAAATCTAAAAAAGATAAATCTAAAAAAGATAAATCTAAAAAAGACAATAAATATGATAATTATATTATTGAAAGGAAAAAAGAGTTAATTTTAGATTTGATTAAATTTATTGGATATGAATCGTATGATGATCCAAAATATATCACATTTAGTGATATTCAAACTGATAGAGTTGAAAATTATATTATAAATATGTTAGATGCTTTAAGAACAGTATTTAAAACCTATAATATTAGAAGTATGACTAGACAAAATAAAGACAAAAGATTTTGTTTAAATATAACAAGACAATTATTACAAAATATTGGTTATACTTTAAAAATGAAAACCTATCCATTAATTCGTAATAATATTATTACTTCAAGCACAAAGTATAAAATTGTAAAAAAAAATTAAAAAATATTATATATTCATTAATTATATAAGATTAATGGCTGAATCAATAAGTAAATCATCAAAAGCTCAAGAATATGAACGCTTTATTAAAGAAGATCTTCTTGACAAATATACAGAATTAATTATAAAATTACAAAAAAATCTTCAAGATAATTTAATAGGAGCGGCAGTTTATGGAATGGAACATAGTATTTTAGGAGATAGTGATTCTCCTTTAGATACAAGTAATGCCCATACTATGGCTCAAATGGGTGGTGTTTTAGGACAAGTGTCCCAATCACCAACAACTCAAAATACACCACCAATTCAAACTAAGCCAATAGCAATTCAAACTAACCCAATAGAAACTCAAACTAAGCCAATAGCAATTCAAACTAACCCAATAGAAACTCAAACTAAGCCAATAGCAACTCAAACTAACCCAATAGACTCACAAAAAGTCCAACAACAACAAAAACAACCTAACAGACCAGGTGATCGTATACCAGTACATAATGTTTTAAGCATAATAAATAAAATTATTAAAGATTTTGAGATGGATTGGGAAAATTTTGATAAAGAGTTTAAAAAAGCGAGCGGTGACCTTGAAAAAAAACAAAAAGGAGGAAGTAAAGAAAATTCACAAGAAAACGATGATTATAAAATACTAATTAAGACTCTTAGGGAAACAATGGAAAACGCAAAAGACAACATATTAAAAGAAATAGTTCAATCAAAGACAGAAATTAAGAAACATTTTGAAATGTCAAATTCCCCAGAAACAAGTAGATCAACAGTAATAATGTGTAATTCTATTGTTTTAGATTTATTTGTCCGTATTAATGGTATTTATAGTGGAAGTTTAGTAAAAATGATGAAAAGTATTGATTTGAATGCATTCAGTTTAGGAGGAGATAGAAATTTATTAAGAGAATATTTAAATGAAAAAATCATGGATCTTCCAACATTAACAAATTTAAGTTTAAAAAAATTTAATAAAAGTTTAAAAGAAGTAAATATAATGTTGAATAATCTGATTCCAAGAACAAAATCATCACTAGTAAAACATACTTTATTTCAGAAAGCAGGAAAATATGAAATAATTACATTACAAAATTTAAATAAATATAAAAGAAATGATTTAAATAAATTAGCAAAAAAAATAGGATTAGCAAATGTAACAAAAATAAAAAATAAAAAATTTTTAATTCAAAGAATAAATACATTAATGTTTTTCAAAGCGGGTGGTTTTAGAAAGCGTGAGGATTTAAATGTTATTGCGAGTTTTCTTAATATTAATCCAAAATCTTATAAAATAAAAAAAGATTTAATAAGAAAAGTAAACAAAACTATTTTCTAAACACCTAATATATAAATATGAATTTAGAATTTTTTACAAATATATTTGGGACAGTAAGTAATATAATGCCAGAAAATGATTTACTTCGTAAATTATTATTATTAGGAACATTTGTATCTATTGTACTAGGAATTTATAGAAATATTTGGATGATATTATTTTTTGCATTATTAGCATTTATGTTATTTGGAACAAAAGAGTATTTTGCAATATATGATGATGCTAAAGAAAAATTAACAAATTTATTTGATAATAATTTAGGTAAAACTTTTGTAGATTATGTAAAAAAAATTGCAGTTAATATAACTAATTTAAAAGCAAAGAAAAATAAGGAAAAATATGATGATGATTATAGTGATTATAGTGATGATAGCGATGATTAAAATAAAATATCAGTGTATTAATGATAATGTATTTAATAAAATTTTTAAAAATTAAAATTGATAAGCAACTTTAATTCTTATAAATCAAAAAAAACTTATATAATAATGTCTGGTCTTAATAATTTTGTAAATCAAATGATGTCTCTAGATTCTGGAGATAAAGTTCAACTAGAATATGTTTGGCTTGGTGCGAATCATGATATGCGTGGAAAGTCTAAAACGATTAGTGTCAGTTCGGATAAGGAAGTAAGTTTAGATATGTGTCCTGTATGGAACTATGATGGTTCTTCTACAGAACAAGCATTAGGAAAGGATTCTGAGGTTTATGTTATTCCACGAAAACTTTATAGAGATCCATTTCGTCCAAGTGGAAGAAATTATCTAGTTCTTTGTGATACGTGGCTTCCTGATCTAAGAACTCCTCATCCTACAAATGAAAGAGTTAAATGTGCTAAGGTAATGAAAGCGGCATCAGAACATGAACCTTGGTTTGGATTTGAAATGGAATTTTTTATGATGCGAAGTGATGGACGTCCAATTGGTTTTCCAAATGATGGAACTGTTCCTGAACAAGGACAATTCTATTGTTCAGTTGGAACAGGGAATACCTATGGTCGTGATATTATTGAATGTCATTATCGTGCTTGTCTTCATGCGGGTATTAATGTAACTGGTATTAATGCGGAAGTTGCTTGTGGGCAATGGGAATATCAAGTATTTGGAAAAGGAATGGATGGTCCAGATGATTCTTGGATGACTCGATATATTTTAGGACGAGTTTGTGAAAAATTTGGAGTAGTTGCTTCTTGGGAACCTAAACCAATCCGTGGTGATTGTAATGGAAGTGGTATGCATACGAATTATAGCACGAAAGCAATGCGTGTAGAAGGTGGTAGTGGTCTTAAAGCCATTACAGCAGCGATTGAAAAAATGAGTCTAAAACACAAAGAACATATTGAAGTATATGGTGAAGGAAATGAACATCGTCTTACTGGACATCATGAAACAGCTTCAATTGATAAATTTAGTTGGGGATTTGCTGACCGTGGAGCATCTGTTCGTGTAGGACACGAAACACGACAAAAGGGTGGTGGTTATATGGAAGATCGGCGACCAGCAAGTTCGTGTGATATGTATAAAGTAGCAAGTAAAATTGTAGATACTACTTGTCTTTAAATACTAAATTTTCCTTTTATTTACTAAATTAATTTTTAGCAAACAAAAAAAAATATTTTCTGATTAATCAAATTATTGTTCTTTAACTGGTTCTTGTTCTTGTTCTGGGAGTGATTCTTCTAAATTGACAAATGGATTGTTATCAACAGAAAGTTCTTCAAGATTATGTGGCATAGCAATATCTTCATCAGTTTCTCTATCAGTTTCAACATCAAGATTACCATTTAAGTATTGATTTCTAACATATTGATAAATTCCCCATGGAAGATTAAGTGGCCATAATAAACCAACCATACCACCTTCAAAAGCACCTAATAAGGTAGTAGCGGAAACAATAATACCAGTAGAACCAACAACTCCTGGCATAGAGTCTTTAGAATGAATAGATGGACCCCCATCATTAACATCGCGTTGATGAGTTCTATAAAGTCCAGTAACAAGACCTTTAGTTGCTCCGAGTGCTGCTAAAGAAGCACCAACAATAAGATAATTTTTAGCTAAATTTTGTTTTGACCAATTCATAGTTATATAAAGTATGACATATAAAATATTTATATTGTTTTAAAGGTTATAATAAATCTTAAAATAGGATAAATTAATAAGAAAAAGTAAAATAGAAATATAAAACAAAATTAGTATAAAAAGGAAATGATAAATTCAAATTCGTATTCAAATTTTCGTCCATATTTAAATACAAATGAGAATTTAACCAAATGGCAACAATTTCGTTTAGATTTATTTGAGTTTATGTTTAATCCTTCAACTTATATTTCTAAATGGTGTGCTTTTTTAATAACATTTACAATTATGGTAGCAGTAACAGGTTCATGTTTAGAAACACTTGAATCAGTAAATGATTTATTATTTTGGAAAATATTAGAATTATGTTGTAGTATAATTTTTATAATTGAATATATATTAAAAATGGTCGCAGTAAAGGATCATTTAAATTATATAAAAACAACAGGTCATTTTATCGATTTTACATCAATTATTCCAATATTTTTCATATTAACATCAGATATATCAAATATAGTAGGTTTTCTAAAAATATTGAAATTGTTTCGTATAACAAAAGTTTTATCAAGTAATTCAATGAAAGTTTATAAAGATTTATTAGTAGAAACTTTATCAAAAAGTCTGTATGGTTTAAAATTAATGTTCTTTTTGATAGTAATAGTAATGATATTTTCTTCAACAATTTTATATGAAATAGAGAAGGGTATAAGAGAAGATGGAACAAATCCATTTTCAAGTATTCCAGCGACATTTTATTGGTCTATAGTGACTGTAACAACTGTTGGTTATGGTGATATATATCCAATAACAGATCTAGGTAAATTAATGGCTAGTTTAACAATGTTAATGGGTATTATAATAATAGCATTACCGATTACAATAATTAGTAAAAATTTTTCAACAACTTGGGATGAATTTGAAAATCGTGGATTAATAAAAATAAGAAATAATTGTATTGAAGCAGTAAGTATTGATGAAACAAATGCTTTAAAATTAAAATTAATGCATCATTGTTCTACAGTAATAAATTTAAATCAATTAACAGAAACAGAAAGAACGATAGTGCAAACATTATTAGAACAAATGATAGAAAATTTATGTTTAATTGGAAAAATCAGAGGTCATTATTTGAGTAGTGAAAGTTTTATAGAACTAGAACAAAGATATAATGATGGTGAAGATGATATAGTATAAAAAATATCTATTTATAATTTATATATAAAAATGGAAAATTTACGTGAACACGCCTTAATACCTTTAGAAAAACGATTAGGAGATTGTATAGAATCTTTAAATAAAATTGATACAGAAATTATGAATTTAATAGAACAAGCAGAAATATCTACAAAAAAAAGTTCTAAATCTAAATCTAAATCTAAATCTAAATCTAAATCTAAATCTAAATCTCCGAAAAGTTCAAAAAATTAAAATTTGATTCATAACAATTTTAAATATATTAAAGAATAACCCCTTAATATATTTAAAATTGATTATTTATAATATCGGTATAAAATCAAAATAAAATGAGTACTGTTAAAAATGAAGTAAAAATAGCTGTAATTGGGCACGTTGATGCAGGTAAATCAACAACAGTTGGTGTTTTAATTTCAGATCAATTAGATGACGGAAATGGTAAGGCGAGAAAAGCAGTTTTAAAACATAAACATGAACAAACTTCTGGTAGAAGTTCAAGTATTTCTCATAATCATAAGATAGTAAAAGATAAAGCAATAACTTTTATAGATTTATGTGGTCATGAAAAGTATTTAAAATCAACAGTGTTAGGATTAACAAATTCTTTTTCAGATTACAGTATGTTAGTTATTGGTGCTAATAGGGGTATCACAGATATAACAAAACAACATTTAATTTTATCTTTATCATTAAAGGTTCCAATATTTACAATTTTAACAAAAGTAGACTTATGTTCCGATCATGTTTATAATCAGATTTATAGTAAATATACAAAATTATTAAAAGAAACAGGATTCAAAGGTTATCTTGTAAATAATGAACAACGTCTAAAGAATGCTGTAAATTTTTTAACAGATACAAAGAATAAAAAGATTCCGATTTTTAATATTTCAAATAAAACAGGTGAAGGATTAGAATTAATGAAACAATTTGTTCATGAATTACATCCAACAGGTTTATGGAAGAAATTCACAGATGAAGAGGAATCATTAATGTATATTGATCAAACTTATACAGTACCTGGTGTTGGTTTAGTTTTAAGTGGAACAGTAAGAAAGGGAACAATTAAGAAAGGGGATATTTTATTTATAGGTCCTTTTAGTACACGTGATGATAGATATAAAAGAGTAGTTGTAAAAACATTACATAATAATGTAAGACAGTTAGTTCCAGAATTAGTTTCAGGTGATACAGGTTGTTTAGCAGTAAGAACAATAAAATGTAATTTAAAACGTCATCAAATAGATAAAGGGTGTATTGTTTCAAGTAAAGAGCAACCAGCAACACGGATATTAGTAGCAGAATTATATATATTAAAAACAAATAGAACAACAATAAAAGATGGTTTTGAAGGTGTATTTTATTGTAGAAATGTAAAATGTACTGCGAAAATTTTAGAAATTTATAATAAAAAGAATGAAAAAAAGGAATATTTAAGAGCAGGGCATCGTGCTTATGTAAAATTTGAATTAATAAATAATGGAAAATATATAGAAAAGAAAAGTAAAATTATTTTCAGAGAGGGTTTAGTAAAAGCAGTAGGTAAAGTTTATAAGTGTTTGTAATAATATATTATTATATTTACTAATAATATATATTTCGAAATGAAAAACAATATATCTGTAAATTCAGAGTTTTATAAATTAGATGGTACATTAAATGATAAATTAGATTATCATTTAGACAATTTAGAATTATTGCGTCTAGTTTATATAAATCAATATACTAAATTTACAACAAAGCATAATTATTCAACTCGTCTAGAATTTGGTTTAAAACATTGTGAAAAACAATTAATAAAGAAAATCAAAGGAATTAATAAACTTTTAAGAAAATCGGATAAGGATGATTTAGAATTATGTGTAGAAAAGATAAGAGTATTTGAGAAAATAGTATCTCAATTAGAGAAAGATGTCCCATTATTTAATAATGGTAAATTAATAAGTAGAATAAAAAGAGAAGAGGAACGTGAAGGAATAGTAAGAAATACGAATCCTTTTTATGAGGAAGATGAAACACAATTATTAGATCCTCAAATTTCTCAATTTGTTCAATTAACAGAAGAAAAGAATAAACAACGATTAGAAGAATTACAAAAATTAAATCAAGATATGGAAATGTTAAAAGAGATGTTTGTAGATTTACAACAAATTACAGCACAACAAGAACCATTAATAGATGATATTTTAGAAAATGTAGAAGAAACAAATACAAATACGGAAGGTGGTGTAGGTGAATTAATTCGTGCTCATAATTATCAAGTAAATATGTTTGGATATAAATTAGGAGTAATAGGTGGATTATTAGGTGTTGCGATAGGCGGTCCAGTTGGATTTGTAGCATTAGGTACAAAAATAGCAATGGGTGTTGGTGCAACAACAGTCGGATTAGTTGGTGCGGTAGGTGGAAATCGTATCTCGGAAAGATATAGAGAACCAGAGGTAGAATTAATAAATAATGATAATTAATAATGATAATAAATTAAATAATTAAAATTGATATACTTATTTTATTTTGAATATAAAATATAAATTAAAATAGAATAAGTAAAATTAATAACAATTAAATATAGTAAGATATAATATAAAAATGATTACTCATACTTTAGAATATATTTATTCTTTTAGATCCACTATAGTTGGATCAGTTGATAGTGTCATGGTTGACATTATTAATGCGGAAACAATTAAAAGCTATAATGCTTTTAAAATTTCTCATACACGAAACAACTTTATGTTTCGTAATGTAGAATTAACAGATGAAGAAATTATAAAAAAATTAAATGGATTTTTAAATAAAATAACAAAGACAAATTTTGACAAAATTTTTACAAAAATAAATGCCATAATTAAAAGTGAAACCATTGTAGATACAATGATGGACAAACTTTTTGATAAGGCAATTAAACAAAGAAGTTTTTGTGAACTGTATGCAGAGATTTGTGCTAAATTTATTAAAAATAAAACAGAATTAAATTTAGCAAAATCAATGAAAGACAGTCTTTTACGAAAATGTCAAAATCGTTATGTCGAATATTTAAACGAAGACGAGCATAAAAAAATTGCGGATAAAAATTATGATGAGTTTTGTGAATATATGAATACCAAAATGAAATTACTAGGTATTTTCCAATTTCTTGGAGAACTTTATAAAAAGGAGGTATGTAATATTGATGATGTTTCTTATTATGTAGAATTATTAATAACTAAATTTAAAGAATACTCTTTAATGGAGAATTCTACAGGAGAACAAAAAGAGTTACAAGAAAATTTATGTGAATGTTTATGTAAATTGTTAAAAACTCTAAATGAATCAATTTCCCTATTTAAAAAGTTATATTACAATGACTTATATAGTTTTTCTCAAAATAAAGTAAATTTTTCTGCTCGTGTTCGTTTTATGTTTTTAGATTTAGTTGAATATTTTCAAAAATTTGAAGAAAAACCTAAATCATTTTCAAATAGTCATCATTCATCAGGTAATGATGTAAATAAACGTGATAATCGTTTTAATAATAGAAAAAAGGGTGGTTTTAGAGGAAGATATGATAAAAAGAAAAAATATAATAATAATCGGCGTAAAAAATATTTTGAGAAAAAGAATCAGTATCAATCAGAAGATTCAAATAATAATGAAACAAATAAACAAATAGATACTAGTCAAGAACCCAATAATAAAGAAAATAGTTTTAGTAATCGTTATAATCGTTCTCGAAATCGAAATAATAATAGAGATCGAAATAATAATAGAGATCGTAGTAATAATAATCGAGACCGAATTAATAACCGAGATCGAAATAATAATAACCGAGACCGAATTAATAACCGAGATCGAAATAATAATAACCGAGATCGAAATAATAATAGAGATCGAAATAATAGAGATGGATATAAAAAGAAACGTATAAATAAAGAAAATGGTTTTGGTAACTCAAAGAATGGATATAGAAGAAAAAATTATAAAAAATCAAATTTCCCTCAAAATAATTCATATAGTCAAAATTCTCATGATGAAGAAGATGAAACACAAACACGAAATAAAAATAAATTTAATCGTAATAACAAGAGATTTGATGTTTTAAATAGCAAAGATTAAATTTTATATAATTATATAATATATTATGAAAGGTAAAAAAAATAGTATAATTAAACCACTAGAAGTGACATCAAGATATGGTAATTTTAATGAATATCTTGCAACAAGATTTAGAGATTTAGATAGTAATAATAATAACAATAAAAAAGATCCATGTCTTTGTGCGACATGTGAACGTTATTGTAATACATTATCAGAAGATGATTGTCAAAATGAAAAAAAATGTAATTGGGATAAAAATCAAAGTCCAAAATGTAAAACAATAAAGTCAACTTATTTTTGTGATTGCGATAAAAAATATGAAAAATTAGAAAAATCGGATTTAATGATGTTAAATCAAAAATTTATTACTCAATATGCGGAAATTCATAATGCTACAAATAAACCAGATAGTAAAGGTTTATTAATTTATCATGGATTAGGTTCAGGTAAAACATGTTCAGGTATATATTTAACAAATGTATCTAGAACTTATTATGAAAATAAAACTGAATATAAACGTAAAGTTATCATAATGATTCCAGCAAATTTGAATTTAGATCCTTGGATTAAAGAATTAAAAGGTAAATGTAATTTGAATAGGAAATTAAAGATAGATTTAAATAAAGCATATAAAAAATATAAAACTAAACCGGATAAAGAACAAATCCGGCAATATAAAAAAGTATGTAAAGAGCATGATGTTTATTTAGTTCATTATAATGCGGATAGTGCGAAAGGTGGATGGAGAGAAGATTTAATTAATATACCAAATCGTCGAACAGATTATTTTAAAAATACTTATAGTAATAATTATTCAGATGATGATTATAAAAGAACAAATCCATTTGATGATTGTGTATTAGTAATTGATGAGGTTCATAATTTAAGTAATAATTTTGCGAAAGATTATGCAAAAGAATCACAAAAGAAGAATTCAAAGGTAAGATTAATATATAATCAATTTATGGAATCAAAAAATTCAAAAGTATTTTTATTAACAGGTACTCCAATAATAAATAATCCATTTGAGATAATATTTTTATTAAATATGGCAAGAGGGGGAGATATTAAATTTGGTAAAAGACAAATCAAATTTACAGAAGATATTGATAAATTTGAAAAAAGATTTTTCAAACAAAAAGATGATAAAATTATGATAAAGAATGAAAATTTATTTAAAGCAAGAATTAATGGTTTAGTTTCTTATTATGCGGGTATTAATAAAGAGGTTTTTGCTGATAAAGTTTTCAAACAATTTACAATTCCAATGGATGGTCGTTTCCGTGCGATTTATGATAGTTGTTATAAATTAGAGATTTCAATAAGTTTAGATGTAAGAGAAAATTCGGATGACAATTTTTCTAGTAAAATTTTCAGTCAACAAGCATCAAATTTTTGTTATCCAGCGTGGATTTTTAGTATTAATGAACAAAGAAAAATGAAATTAACAAAAAATGGGAAAAAAATAGGATTAATAAAGATTGCTCCTCATGTTATGAAATTAAAAGGAAAAAAATATATATTTGATGGAATTCCATCAGGTGATCAAAGAAGTGAAGCATTAACTTTATTAGATAATGATAATAAACCATTACATATAGATAATGATTTAAGACAATTCTCTCCAAAAATGTTTGTAATAATAAAGAAAATTCAACAATCAAATGGTCCAGTTTTAGTATATTCTAAATTTAAAGGTGGGTTTGGTGTTTCTATTTTTACTTTAGCATTAGAACAAAATGGATTTAGTAATTATGATAAAAAAAAAAGAGGAAATGATTTAAAATATATGACATGGACTCCAGAAACAAGAAAGGAAGAAAGTAGAAAAAGATTTAATGCGGAAGATAATAAAGATGGAAGTAAAATAAAAGTTTTCGTAATGACAGAGGCAGGTAAAGAAGGTATTAATTTATTAGGTGTTAGACAAGTTCATATTTTAGAACCGTGGTATCATACAGTTGTTGATAGACAAGTTATTGGTAGAGCAGTAAGAATTTGTTCTCATGCCCATATTCCAAAAAATACATTTAAAGATTTTACAGGTAAAAAACCAGTTTCAGTTAATAATTGGTTAGTAAATGTTTTTAATTATATGACAGTAACTAGAAAGAAAAATGGTAAAGTAGATTTAAATAAATCAGTAGATTGGAAAATGTATTTAACAGGAAAAGCAAAAAGAGAAAAAGAAAACGCAATAACCGATTTACTTAAACAACAATCAATTGATTGTAGATTACATAATAAAGATAATCTTTGGAAAAAAGATAGCGAGTGTGATACATCTGAAAAATTCTATGATAATTTTATGTTTTGGGATATTGAAGATGATAAAGATATAAAAGGTAGTTTACAACAAAAGAAATATAAAGAAAAAACTTTGTATATTTTAGGAGAAACAGTATTAGAAAAAGCAGATAATAATAGTTATTATAAAATAGGTAATTACATAAATAATAAAATAATAATAAGTAGTTCATTTTTTATTCCAAATGAATTATCAAGAAAAAATATTATAGGTAATAAAGAACAACAAGAACATTTTATAACAGATTATCAAGGTTCATATAGTTTAACTTATAAAAATGAACTTGCTAAAATGATAAAAATTATAAAAAATGATTTAGGAAAAAGTATAAAAAATCAAATAGCAGTAGATTTTACTTTAGGAACAGGTTCTGATACTATAGAATTATCTAAAAATTTCAAAAAAGTTTATTCTTTTGAAATTGATACAAATAGATGTACTATGGCAAAATATAATGTTTATAGAATTTTTAAAAGAAACAATGTAGATATAAAATGCTCAAGTTCGATTGATATAATCAAAAATATGAAAAAATGGTTAAAATATATAGATGAAAAAAAAGTCCATTTTACATATATTGATTTTCCGTGGGGAGGAAAAGATTATAAAAAGAAAAAAAGTATAGAAACTCTTTATTTGGATAGTTATAGTTGGAATTATTTAACAGATGAAATACAAATACATCCAGGAAAAAAATTAGATGTATATCAATTTATTGATAAAGTATTACCATATTCTGAAAATATTGGTTTAAAATTACCATATAATTTTAATATTAAAAAATTAATAGAAACTTATCCTAAATTAAAAGTAAATGTATCTAATATTTCCAAAAGTATAATATTTATAATAATTAATAATTCTTAATTTAATTTGTTTTTATCTGAAAATAATTATCTTTAATGAATTATATATATAAAAAAATGATTGGAGCACTTTTCGCAAAATTAAAAGCAGTCTTAACTAAAGTTGGTATTCCAGAAAATCTATGTCTTCCAGTTGCAGCACTTGTTGCTGTAGCAGTTATTGCAGGAGCAGTATATTACTTTTTAGGAGATAAAATTAAATCTGCACTTGGTATGGGAGAAAAATACACCGAAGTATCAGCAAATGATGCACAAGAAGAAAACTACGAAGAAATTGAAGAACCATTTGAAGATGATTATGAAACTGATGAAGATGATTTTGAATCCGACCTTGAAGAAGCATTCGAAAACTTAGATGAAGATGATGATGAAGATTTCAATGCTATTGGAAACATGGAAGATGAAGAAATGCAAGCACTTGGACAACTTTAAATTATTTAATATACTTAACAGTATTTCATTCAAAGTATAAATTATTTTTGAAATTTTATTAAAATTACAAAAAATTTTTATAAATTAATATTTACTTATTCTTTTACTCTAATACTTTTAATATTCCAAATACAACCATACGCATTATTATAACACCAAATATTTTTATAAATTTTCCTAAAAATTTAAAAAATATATCAGTTATTTATATAATAAAAATGGTTCGGAAACATCAAGGTATTGTCCAAACAGGTGGAAACACAGGAAGATTAAGAAAAGGATATAGATATTCTGGTAAAAAACTAAAAAATGGATTATCACAAATTATTAAAGTAAAAAAATCAAAAACAAGAAAAAATATAACAAAAAAACGTGGAGGTTCTAAAGAATTTGAAAAAATTATAAAACTGTTTGCGAAGAGTAGTACAATAACTAAAGAACTGTCTGGTTTAAAAGGACAAAATTTTACATATGATATGTTGGAACAATGCAATGAAATGTGGAGTCATATCGAGGATTTACAGAATAAATTCCTCAATATCGAGTATAAAGGAAAAAACAACAAAAAATACATGGAAGAACTAAAAAAGGAGCGAAATCGAATTGAAAAATTATTTGATATTAATGCAATGGTTTCTCATTTTTTAACAAAAGTCAGAAGAAAAAATTCTGGCTCTAAAAACTTTATAGATTTTTATACTGCAGCCCCTCTTCCAATTATACTTTGCCAATATATGAATTATGGGTTAGGGGATTATGAATCGAAATATTTTCCTCGAGGTAAAAAGCACGATACATTTTTCAAAGGTAATATGCAAGAAACACTAAAACAAGTGAATGATAAATATAATGAAATCGTCCATGATTCATCGCTTCATATAGATAAAACGGAATTACGTAAAGATCTAATTTCATTAAATCTGTCTATATTTGGAGGTGATTATGATATTTTTGGGGGAGAAGCATCCATAAAATATTGGTTAGATGGGGACAGTCAATTGAAATTTAACTCTGTGAGTATAATAAAATATCTATTTTTTGATAATGGATGGTCAAATCTTTGTCCTCGCTTTTTATTTGAGTTAATTAACTTATCTAAAGAAATTGAAAAATTAGAATATCATGATGGAGGTGAAGAAAATGAAGAAAGTGACGTAGTTAAAGAAAAGAAAAATATTCAAGCATTTATGGTACAATATCTAGTAGATGATAGTATTATTGATGACATTATATATATATCTAGAGAATATGGACTTCCTATATCATCCGAACCAATTGCTAAAAAATTTTATAGCAAAAAAAACAACAATGAGAGAATTAAATTTGTAGAAAACAAATTCCAGGAAACTTATGATAAGAAAACATTCGATAAATATTTTACAAAAATATTTGAGGATGAAAAATACTCACAGTTATCAGAAAAAAGCAAAACATGTTTAAAATTATCAACGGTTCAAGGAAGAATCGCATATAATAGTGTTGGTTTTAATGAAATTGTTAACAACAATAATTTCGGTTTTAATCTATATCCAGATATTCTGGATGATAAAAATAAACCAATAAGCAAAAAAATCACAAAAACGGTAAAATTAATGAAGAGAGCCTTGACATTGGACTTTAATACGTTATATAGATCTCAACTTGAAAGTTTAAAGGATGCTTATGATTTAATTTATCAAATAGATGATTCTATAGTAATAAATGAGGAATTCGTTGATAATGAAACGAGCAGCAAGTTAGCTCTTGATTTAAGAGAATGGTTTATTAGCAATAAATTAGGTTCTTTAAATGATGAATCAATTGGTGGAAGTTTTAAACCTTACGAATATGATAATCTCACAGGTAAACCACATGTTTTATATACTTTGCTACAAGAATTTGCCATAGGTACTCTAGAATCTGAGGTAAAAAATTATTTCGAAAGCCAAGAAGAGGAAAAATATAAAAATTTGACTCCTAACATGATAAAACAATTAAAATGTTTATATTTATTAGCGAATACCGAAACAGAAACATTCGCTTATCACCTAATGAAGTGGAATTTTACTGGGCTATTGACTGTTAGTCATGTTGAAGTTCCAACATGGGTAAGTAATAATTATAAAATGATGTTAAGTATGAAGATTAATGAAACTCCATATAATTTTTCTGAGAATTGGGGTCAGTTGGGTCCACACGCAACAGATGGCACTTACTTTAGTTTTCTTACGTCAGAGTAACCAGTCCCAAATTTAAATTATTATTTTAAATAAAATTAAAATAAAATTAAAATAATTTTATAGTAATTTTTCAATATAATTTTTATATTTTAAATCTGTTCTCCACGATGATGGAATTGATGCATATCCTTTAATTAATCCAATAATAGCACCAGCCACACAACCATTTGTATCAGTATCACCACCTTCTCTATAAATTTCTGTCATTAATTTTTCATAATTAGAAGTAGGTAAATGTTTTAATGCCCAGAAAGCACAACCGAGTGTTTTTAAACAATATCCAACTTTAAAATTTTCATCAAGTTTTAGTTCAGAAATATTGTTAGTCAGGATAGAAGTAAGAAATTCAAATTTTTCTTTAGGTGTTAATGAAACAATTTTAACAACATCTTTATAAATGGTATGATGAATTTGATTATTTTCAAAAAGATTAAATGGATTAAAATGTTTCGTAGCATAGTAATAAACTAATAATGTGCAAGCAATACAAGATGCTTGTACAAGATTAGAGTGATGTGTTATTTTACATATTTTAATAGTATTTTCAATAACAATATCTTTATTTTTTGATGATAAACCAAGAATAGCAATTTTCATTAAAGCTCCATTAGATTGTGATTGTGTTTTATCAAATATTAATTTTGATGCTTTATGCGGATTAGTCTTGAATAAAGCGTGAGTAATTACTGCCCCACAAGTATTACCACATCCTACACCTGGACGTTTATTTAATTCAGGAATTCCTTTGTAATACCAATCATAAAGTTTTTTAGCATAAGAATGTTCTGATACAATTTCAGTATTAACTCTTTCATTCATTGTTTGAAGTAAAAAAATAAGACTATCACCATCATCAGACCAGTTTCCTTTGGTAATTGGCAAAACAGAACTGTCTTCATATTTGATTGTATTTCCAATTTTAATATTTTTCTTTTCATAAAATTCAAACTGAATTCCCATAGCATCACCAATAAGTGAGCCATACAATAGACCTTTTAAATTGATTTTATTTTCTTTTAGAGTCATATTAACAAAGTTTTATATATAGAAAACTTATTTGTTTTTATTTAATAAATATCCCAAATTTCAATTTTTATTTTATTTTATTTTAACTATTTACTTATTCTTTTACTCTAATACTTTTAATATTCCAAATACAACCATACGCATTATTATAACACCAAATATTTTTTAATTCTATACAACATTCTAATTTATGTTGAGGTGTAATATCATTAATAGTTAAAGCATTTCCTTGTAAATCTTCTACTTTAACCTGAAAACGACCATAACGGCTCGAGAGTTTTACTTTCCAAATACTTGAATCATAATAAAAAGATTGAATATATTTTAAACTATCTCCATTATTATAAAAATCTAAACATTTTGGTGTTTTATTACTAGAATCAATCTTTTTTAAAAAACTAACAATATCTGCTCGAGTGCTTAAATCTAATTTAATAAAATATTTACCATTGTCAGATTCTATTCCATTCATTGATTTTAAAAAGGGAGTTTTAAGTACAACTTTTTTACCATTAACTTTAACAGTAAGATTACTTCCATAACCAGAAGAATATGTAATATTATGTAAATTAATTTTATCGGAATCCATTTTATATAATATATAAAATTATTATTTATTTATTTTTAAGTTAAAACTTTATATTGATTTGCATAATGTGATAATTGTTCAATAACACTAAATGTAATTGCTTGGCCACATGAAACTCTAAACAATCTTAATCCAATTCCTTTATATAAAGAACCAACTCCTTCTGTTTTTAGTATTTTAGTAAAGCAATCAACAATTCCTGTATATTTATTATTAAAACCCGGGTTCATATATCTTGTTTTAATCACATCACAAGGATTATTTACTAATGGACCAATAGAACCACTAATTAAAGCAGCACCCATAATTTTTGGGATACTAGGCTTTTCACCTTCTTTAATTATTTTTTGTCGTAATCCCATATAAATAGTAAAATTAAAACCTTGATTAATTGATTGTCTCATACAAGTAGTTAAAAATCCACGATATAATCCTTTAATACCATGAATATTGCGAATACGATTAATCGCAAGTAATGGATCAGTTAAAGAATCCCTAGTTTGTAAATTAGTTTTAATTAATTCAAATGGTGTAATAAATAAACTTTCAACACATCCAGCAGTAACTCCAGCAGCAAAGTTTTGTCCAAAATTATTACCTTTTCCTCGTAATAATTCAAATGTACTGAATCTGAGAGCATATTTTACCCCCATTTGACCCATAAATGGAGTAAGTCCTTTATATAGATTTGAAATTCCAAATTTTCTAATAGTTGGTCCTAATCCTATATATTGATTAGATTGTCGTCGTACCTTAATAGTATCAAATGGTTGCATGACCATTGCTTCTACCATTCCTCCGACAGGACCGAAAATCATGCGGCGTTTTTTATCCTTATCCATAAATTATTTATATAAATATTATATTTATTTTAATTCTTAATTGATAAATTGATAAGAACGAGTTGTTAAAAATTCTTGTGGTTGTTCTTCATAAATAAATCTATTAAATAATTTCATAATAATTTCTTTATTTTTATATTCAGTTTTATCTTCTTCAATAATTCTATTAATATAAGTAGAATCAATAATTTCATCATTTATTTTAATTTCATGATATATCCATTGCCATAATTGCATTCTACTAATTTCAGCAGTTGCTGCATCTTCCATTTTATTATTTAAAGCAACACAACCTTTACCTAAAATCCAAGCATCTAAATATTGTAAAAATGTAATAACATTATCTCTTACACCATCAAATGTAATTTCACCTTGAGGAACTTCAAGTAAATCTTCACTTGTTATATTATAATCATCCAATCTATGTAATTGATTATTTTCGGTTTTATATTCATTAAATGCCTTTAAAGCATTTTCTAATAATTTAGGATGGGCAATCCAAGTTCCATCCATTCCCGATTTCGCCTCTGATAATTTATCATGATATACTTTGTCTAAATTTTTTTTATTAATTTCAATATCTTTACTAGGAATTTGTGCCGCCATTCCACCCATAGCATAAGCACCTCTTTTATGACATGTATATGTTAATAATTTAACATAAGAGTTCATAAAATGAGATGACATAGTTATTTGACTACGATTAGGTAAAATAAAGTTTGGATTATATTTAAATTTTTTAATAAAACTGAATATATAGTCCCATCTACCACAATTTAATCCAACAATATGATCCTTCATAGAAAATAAAATTTCTTCCATCTGAAATGCTGCTAAAATATGTTCAATTAAAACAGTTGCTTTAATTGTTCCAATATTTAAACCAAAATAATGTTCACTAAATTTAAAAATATCATCCCATAATTTTGCTTCATTATGATTTTCTAGTTTTGGAATATAAAAATAAGGACCAGCACCATTTTCAATTAATTGTTGAAAATTTGTAGCAAAATATACACCAAAATCAAATAAACTAGCTCTCATCATTTCTCCTTTAATTTTTACATTTTTTTCTATCATATGTAATCCACGAGGTCTTACCATTAAAGTAGCAATTTTCTCATTCAATTTATAGGATTTATTTTTTTGTTGGTCATAAAAAGATATAGTTTTATTAATAGCATCTCGTAAATTAATTTGCCCATTAATCATATTTGACCATGTAGGACTAGAAGCATCTTCAAAATCAGCCATAAAACAATTAGCACCAGAATTTAAAGCGTTAATAACCATTTTTCTACTAACAGGACCAGTTATTTCAACAGTTCTATTTAAAAGTGGTTCTGGAATAGAACCTACTGTCCAAGATTTATTATTTTTTAATAAAGTTGGTAGTTTTCCATTATCTATTTCTATCTGGATTTCTTTTCTTGTTTCTAAAAGAGATATAATACTAGGATTAAATGTATTATGTAAATCAGTTAGAAATAAACGAATATCATCGTTTAATAATTCTTTAATTATAGGGGTTTCAATATTATAAATATCCATAAAGTATTAATGTAAATTATAATTAGTATATTAATACTTTAATAAATTGTCTTTAAATTAATTATTTTCATTAACTAATGTATTATTATCTTTAATAATATCACCATCAAGTTCAATAATTTCTATCTCTTCAGAATTAGATAAAGTTTCATTCTCTTCATCTTGATTATCTTCTTCTTTATTTTCTTTATTTTCTTCATTTTCTTCATTTTCTTCATTTTCTTGATTTTCTTCATTTTTAGAATCATCTTGCATTTTTTTAAACATTTCATCTAAATCAACATCTTCAATATTTGTATGACCTTTATAAACATAATTAATATTCAAAACTAAATCTTTAAACATTTCTTCAACATCAACTTCATTATTAATTTCATCATCTTCATTTTCATTATTAATTTTATCTAAAATTAATTTTGATAAACAAGGTAACGAATAAAATATAACTCTATCTTTATCTGTTGATTTACGAAATTTTAGGATAAATCGTAAAGTAGCAAAACAACCCTTATAATACTCAGATGATTTATCCTTTTTATGAATTCTTTGAAAAAATTGTTGAAACCATTCAGGAATATATTGTATTTTTTCAGCAAACTTTTCTATTTCACAATCTTTAAATGTAAAATCCATTTATTATATAGGATATACTTTAAATATAATAATGATTTTAATACTTAAACCATGGTTTTATATTATTTAATATAAATTACCATACAAATTATATGTGCGGATACATATAATTTATAAAATGAGTATTAGAAGTAATATAATATTATGTCAGTTTCAGAACCACAATTATTAGTTGGTCCAAATGAATCATCGTCTTTAATCCGGAGTGATAGTCAGTTTACATCAAAGAAATTAACTTTGACAGGTGATGATGGTGGTGTTGCATTAAATATCACAAGTACGAGCGCTAGTTCTATTAGTACTTTAGGAGGTATGAATATTACAGGTGCTACAATATATTCTAATACAGATGATGTTTTTACGGATCCAGATACACGGGAAACAAGTGCTGCTGTAGATTTTTCAGGTGGTGTTGTTGTAAGAAAAAAAATAGAGATTAAAGGAGATGCTTGTTTTAGAGGAACAATTTTCAATGAAGATATTTCTACAAAAAATAACTTGGTTTCTCAAGCAGATCTTGCTGTATTAGATCTGTTATATGCTAAACGAATATATTGTATTAATTTATCTTCATGGACAGATCCTGTGGCATTAGCAAACAACCCAAATACCCCAACTGTTACCGAAGGGTCAGCAATTTTAGATATTTGTATTGTAGGACATTTATATTGTCCTAATGTAGAAGTTTTAGAAAATGATTCTGTAGAATTAGATCTTTGTGCTAATAATGCGGATATTTCTACTGTTATTCATTACTATAGAGGTGAGAATTTCACAGGTAAATATTGTATTTTTGATGAATTACATGTTGATACTTTATATTGTCCTAAAATTTATTGTGTTAGAGGTCGTCCGATGGACACAGGTTTTGGTGGTTATGCTAATGCTTCAGCAGGTTCTATTTTAGGAACAAAAACTTATATTGGTGGTGTTCAAGCAAATGATACTTGGAGATTTTCAATTAATACAAATCAAAACAGTCCATACTATTTGCGTATGATGTTTCAACGTTTCAATGGAGAAAAAGATGATTATGAATGTCCTCCGATGTCTTATAGAACGTGGATGTGTCATAGAGATTTTGATACAATTAATGGAACATGGAATTTAGTTCGTGCGGTAGATGGAAATGGTGCTAGTACATATTTTGTAGAAAAAACAGCAAACGCGGAAACAACATATATTTGTGCTGATGTTTCAACATTTATGCGATCAGCAATGGAAGATGGATATTATGTAAATAGAATTTATGTATCTTATGAAGTGTTAACAGCAGGTTTAACATCAATAGATTGTCAGTTAACAAAAAAAGTGTACGATAGAACAAATCCAAGTACTGGGCGTTCTATAACAATTATGCCGAAGGATACTATCGGTGATTCTGCTGATCCAGGAAATTTAACATCAGGTACAGCAGTAGGTGATCATCATAGATATGTCCAATTTGCTTACTCTTCATTAGCAACACATCATGGTACTTATGAAATGGAAGTTACAATAGTTACACCAGCAACATCGGTGGTTCGTTTTCATGGATGTTTCATTGAATATACAAAACATGAATTAACAGGATATTAATCAATATCTTCCATAGACTGATTTGATTCTGAATTAGATGATTGTAATTCAATTGGGGATGGTGGTCTTAATGGTATTCGGGGTATATTTCTAGGTGGAGGTGGAGGTGGTCTTGTTAATTCTTCTTCAGTTTCACCTTCACCTTCATTTTCAGTTTGTGTGCCTGAACTAATAGTTTGATTTTGATTCATACTTCTTCCAATAATTGGTGGAAGATTAAAAATAGAGTTTTGTCTAGGTGGTAATTGTAAAGATGGTGGTGTTAGTGATGGTGGAGAAGGCCATATTTGTGGTGAATCTAAATCATCCATATTATCTAATTCATCAACATCTTCACCAAATGATTCATAATTATTTTGTAAAATTTCATTAATAGCTAATGCTCTAGTAGATTGAAATTCATCTTCGACATCTAATATATGATTAATAACTTTTAATAAATAAATAATTATTTTTTCTTTATAAGATTTTCTAGTAGATTCAGTGATACTATGTCTAACTGATGTATTATAAATACCTAAAATTCGATTATAATAGTATCTATCAATGTGAGTATCTAATAAAGGACTTGTCATCAGATCTTGGGTATAATAAAATAAAAATGTTATATTTAAATCAGTTAATCGATCAATATTAGGATAAATATTTAAAAATTTCATTTTATTAAAAGTAGTAGCTAATTCAGCAGTAATTCTAGATTGTATGGGAATAGTATTAGTAATAGATAAATTAATATTTTTTCGTTTTAATTCATCAATTCTTCTATTAATTTGTAATAAAATATCAGGTGGAAATTCTCTTAAAGTATATGGATTTTTATTTTTTGCTTTTAATATTTTATGTAAACATCTAATATCAAATACGAAATATCGTGTATTATTTTCAGTATATTTATAGAAATATTTATCATCAATATTCCATATTTTCTCACCAATTAATGATGTATCATTAATATACTCATAATTTTTATTTTTATATAAACATCCCAAATCTTTTAATTTTTGTATGAATATATAATTTTTGATATTTTTTTGAATCAAAACAGCCTTATCAGTAGTAACTTCAAATAAGTCATTTAGGCGTCGTCTTTTATTTTTTATTTTTTGAATAATAGTTCGATCAGTTGCATAATATAGAAGGTCATCATTTTTATCAACTAATCCAGTATTTAATAGGGCTAAATATTTTCGTTTATAGTTCATAATAGACTAATTCAAAACTATAATATAAACTAATAAATTAAATTATGTTTATTTCAATTAAAAGGTTTATTTCCTTGAAATTTAATAATTTTATTTTCTTATATTATAACTATATATAGCAATATGAATAACACACATTCAGGCTGTCCAAATGATATTGGCGGAAGACACTTCACAGATTACAGACAAGCAAAATCTCTTTACACAGATGTCAAAAATAATGCAGAATTCAGAAAATACATGCAACAAAACGGAGAAAAAATTATGACTTCTCTTAAAGATTTAGCAGCTAAAGAAAACAGATGCTGTGCTTGTGAAAACTCAAAATTTGTTTCTCAAACTTGTACTGGAAAAGGAGAAAATTATCCAGGTGTTGTTGATGATAATGTCACTCAATATAGAAAAATGAGTGAATTCAATTTCCAATAAATTTTTTACCAGATTTAATATTAATTATATATGTTTTTAGTAATGAATACATATAACATATATAATTCTAAATTTAACAAGTAATTTTATCAATAATTTCTAGTATTCGTTTATCTTTACCATCAAGTATTCTTTCAGTTGCTTTAATATAACATTTTCGTTGAGATTGATTTTTTTCTTCTGTAATTTGTTTAAGTAAATCATACATAATTTGAATTTGTCTTTTTGTCCATAAATCTTTAATTTTAATATATAAAATATTATCTTCGTCTGTATCAATATCAGATGATAATTTACTTTGATTAATAGATGTATTAATTAAATTAGAATAATGTTCTAAAGAAATTCTTGCTGTTCCTGCTTCATATGATTTTTGTAATTTAACCATACCTTTACTTGCTAATTTAAAAATATATTTCAAATTAGAATCTATTTCAGGTATATACCATATGAGACTTTTTTTTATAGGGGTTTCTAATTTATGAAGATCATTTCTTTGATCCCCGTTTGACCATCTAATCATTCCTTGGAAGAGACCAGCATCTTGAGAAGATACTTTATTAGGATAAATACTGATTTTAGTCCCTACTTTTTTAAAATTAAGAAGACACAATCGAAAAATTGTTGTCATAGGATCTAAAATTTCAATCGAATTAGTATTATTAGTTTTAATATAATTTATAAATTTATACATTTGTGGAACTTGACTAAGCATCACTATATTATTCATAGATTTCTTCTTAATAATATTAACATAATATAATTAAAATTGAATAAGAAATAGGAACAATTATAATTAAACATTATAATTAATATATATTTATAAAAACTTATGTGTGGAATTTTAGCTATATTCGGTTTATCTGAGTCTTCAGAGACTTGGCGGAGTAAAGTGCTCCAAATGTCTAAATTAATTAGACATCGTGGTCCAGATTGGAATGGTATATATTGTGGAAAAAATTGTATTCTTGCTCATGAAAGATTGGCAATTGTAGGATTAATTAGTGGTGCTCAACCAATTAAAGATAAATCCGGTGAAATTATAATGACAGTAAACGCAGAGATTTATAATTATAAAGAATTAAAGAAACATTTGATAAGTCTAGATTCAAAATATGAGAATGAATTTATTACAGATTCAGATTGTGAAGTATTAATTCATTTATATAAAGAATATGGAGTCGATTTTTTAAAGAAGGTTCAAGTAAATGGTATGTATGCTTTTTCAATTTATGATTCAGTAAAAGATATTTATATAGTTGCGAGAGATCCAATTGGTATTATTCCTCTCTATATGGGTTGGGGAAAAGATGGTTCTATTTGGTTTAGTTCGGAAATGAAAGCAATTCAAGAAAGTTGTGATAACTATGAACTTTTTACACCAGGACATTATTATGTAGGAAATTCTTTGAATGAAAGTCATAATGGAAAAATGGAACAATTTTATACAGAACGTTGGTTTACAGATATAGATTATATTCCAAGAGGTGTATATAATCCAGAAGAATTTAGAAATAATATGATTGCAAGTGTTCGTCGTCATCTTATGTCAGAAGTTCCATATGGAGTATTATTATCTGGTGGTTTAGATTCTTCTATAGTTGCTTCAATAGCAGCCCGTGAATATAAAAAATTAGGAAATTTAGATGTAATGAGATCTTTTTGTATAGGATTAGAAGGTTCTCCTGATATTGCTGCAGCTGAAAAAGTTGCTAAATTTATTGGAACTAAACATTATTCTTTTATTTATACAATTCAAGAAGGTTTAGATGCTATATCAGAAGTAGTTTATCATTTAGAAACATTTGATGTTACAACAATTCGTGCTTCTACTCCGATGTATTTAATGGCACGTAAAATTAAAGCAACTGGTGTCAAAATGGTTTTAAGTGGTGAAGGTTCTGATGAAGTATTTGCTGGATATTTATATTTTCATAAAGCACCTAATAAAGAAGAGTTACATAAAGAAACTGTAAGAAAGGTTAAAGATTTACATAAATTTGATAATAATCGTGCTAACAAATCAATGATGGCTTGGGGTGTTGAGGCTAGAGTTCCATTTCTTGATCGAGTATTTTTAGAATATTCTATGAATTTAGATCCACAAAGTAAAATGTCAACAAATAGAATTGAGAAACATTTAATTCGTCATGCGTTTGATGATAAGGAAGAACCATATCTTCCAGATGAGATTTTATGGAGACAAAAAGAACAATTTTCGGATGGTGTAGGTTATAATTGGATTGATACTTTAAAAGAAATTGCTGAAGATAAAGTTTCTGATTTACAAATGAAGTATACTTCATCTCGTTTTCCAATTGCTCCTCCTCAAACAAAAGAAGAGTATATGTATCGTGAAATTTTTTCTAAACATTTTCCATCACCTGCTGCTGCTAAAACTGTTCCTACTGGTAAATCAATTGCTTGTAGTACTCCTATTGCAATTGAATGGGATAAATCTTTTCAATCAATGGCTGATCCTTCAGGGAGAGCGATTTTAGGAGTTCATGTAGATGCTTATGAAGAAGTAGAAATTTAAATATTATCCATTTGGATGATTTAATGCGAAATCATTATCAATATCTGTTTTAAGAAGATGAGTACAAACAGCACAAATAAATGTCTGTTTAAAATGAATATCACAATTACATTTTTGACAGTTACACCAAAAGCATGTTCTAAATTTTTTTTTACATTTTACACAATAGTGTGTATATCTTAAAATAATTATTTTAATATCTTTACATAAAACAAAACTCATTAGTATAAAATATAAGAATAATATATTTTATATTATATAAATGTCTTATCAAGATCAAAACAATTTATCAGAAGTAAATCAGTTATTATCTGATGATTTTAAAGATACACTTAAAAGTTTTTTATCTTTAGATGACCAAATCGCCCAAGGACAAGCCTCTCTCGCAATTTTAAAAAAACAAAGAGATGAATTAAAGGACATTATGTATAAACGTATGAGAACACATAATGTCGATGAAATTGCTTTAAAAAGTGGTAAAATTCAAACAACAGTTTCTAAAAGAACCGCACCACTGAATAAAGAATGGATTTATACTCGTTTATTAAAAGTATTTGATGGTAAAGAAGATAAAGCAGAAGAGGTAACAGAATATATTACCGATCCAAAACATCGACCAAAAAAGGAAACACATACAATTAAAAGAGTTAAACCAAGAAAAAAGAAAAATAAAAATTAAATAATTTATTCTCTTTTACCGGTCCATGCTTCTGCTTTTTGATTAGAAATAAATCTGGTTAATTTAGTTTTACAACTTCCGCAATCAGATCTCATCATCCATCTTCCATTTTTAGCTTGTTTGATAGTAATATTTTTTTCTGCTCTGTTTTTTCTAACGTTTTTTTTACAAGAAACGCAATAAAATTGTTCTTTATCAGTAGTATCTTTTGGAGTAAAAGATTTAAGTTTTTTTTGTTGTTTTTTGTCTTGAATTTTTCTTAATCTATTTCTAGCGGTTTTTTGACCTCCTTTTTTTCCTCCTTCTTGGGTTTCTTCTTTATTATTATTAACATCTTGTTTAGTTTTTCTTGGCATTATATACTTTTTTATAAATTATACAAAGATAATATTTTATAGAAAAGCATTTATTTCTTTAAATATATAATATAAGTTTACTTTAATAATATTTAATGTATCGAATATTAACTGATATCTATTATTTTAGTCGCATGATGAAAGATAAGGCTTTATATGTTTATTTTGAATTTTTATTAAAAGAACGAACAACTTTAGCAGATGAGGTTGAAAGATTGGAAGTAATTGAAACAAATGAAGGATTTTATAATGTTTTTAAAAATTTATTTATAGAACCTACAAAAATTGTTGATAATTTATATTTAGGTAATGCTTATAATGCTTCTAATTTTAATCAACTAGATGAATTTAATATTACTTCAATTCTTAATATAACAAATGAAATTCCAAATTATTTTGAAGAAGATGAAAATTTTGATTATATAAAAATTTCTATAGATGATATAAATAAAGAGTCTATAATTAATCATTTAGATATTGCTCTTAAATTTTTGATAGAAACTCAAAAAAAAAAACCAAATCAAAATATTTTAGTTCATTGTTATATGGGTTCAAGTAGATCTGCTAGTATAATATTGGCTTATTTAATTAAATATTATCATCTAACTTTAGAAGACGCATTAAAATTATTAAAAGAAAAAAGACCTGTCGTTAATATTAATGTTGATTTTTGGAAAGATTTAGAAATTTTTTATAGATCTTTATCTGGAGAAGATATTTTAGGATAATTTTTCGTTTAAATCTTTTTATTTAACTACTATACTATATTAATATAATAACCATATGCCACAAAAAATGAATGTTGATGCCCGAGATTTACTTCAAGATGAAAATGCTGTCATTATACGTATTAATCAGAAACAAATAAAATTAAAAGAAGAAGAATTTATTGAAATGGCTTTTATACATAATGCTATACAAAAAGGATTTACTGTAAAAAAATTATCAAATAATTCTTTAGAATTACAAAAAGGTACAACTAGAGAAATAAAAAATAAAAATTTTACTAAAAAATTTATAAAACAAAATATGGATATTTCAACTCTACTTCAAAAAAATTAAATATCTCTTTATATAGTAACAATCTTATGGATTTTAGCCAACTTATTACTACATCCAATATTGTTTTAGCCTGGAAGTTTTATAATTACGCAACTACCGCTTATACATGTTATCATGTTTATTCTACAGTGCGATATGTATATGACGCAACCAGTGGAGCATCAAAAGCAATATATAGTGTATATTCTGCTAAAGATGAAAAAGATAAAATTATTAAAGATGGTGAAGTAGAATTAAAACAAATAAAGATGAAAGAAGATGGTGATTGGATCGTTCTTTAAATATTTAAAATTGATTTTACTAGTGTTTATTTAAATAAACTTAATAATATTAATTAAATAATTTTAAATTTAACAGATTAATAACAGATTAATAATTAAAATGACTTGTACTATTGCTATGCCTACTTATGCTATACCACTTTCTCAAAGTTCTCTTAAAACTCAAAAAATGTTTAGTAAATGTGCTATGAATGCTATTAATTCCGATATGGCTAATAAACATTCTGCTGTTATTGTTCATGGAGGTAAAATTGTCGCTTCTGGATTTAATCATAAGAGGAGCCGTAATAAAACAATTTCCCCTAAACAAGATATTTGTGCTATTCATGCTGAAATGCACGCATTGTTGGGGTTGCTGAGGAATAAGAAGTTGAGGAGCAGGCGACGCTCTAACTCTAGCCGCAAGAAACGTAAAGGAAAACCGTCGTGTATTTTATGGGGCTTTAGAGAAGAAACGATATGATATATATGTAGCCCGTATTTCAGGTGATGAATATCGAAATTCACGCCCATGTTCTCATTGTCTTAAAAATCTTAAAACACAAGCTAAATTTTCTAAAGTGTATTACACACTAGGAGATGGTATGTACGCTTGTGAAAAAGTTCAAGAAATGACAACAGACCATGTAAGTAATGGATTTCGACATCTTTTGAAACAAAAATGCGAGGTATAAATTAAATTAAATATATATTTTAAGGGACTGATTTTATTTCTATCTTTAAATTAATATAGAATGAATAAAGTTGTCATTGGCATTATTATTTTCATTATTATTTCTTTATTAATCCAAAATTATAGATCTATTGAATCATTCGTTTTAGGAGGTGTTGAAACAAAATCAATGAAAAATTATGAAACAGCAAAGGGATTAAAACATAAAGAAATACCAAAAAAAAAGAAACTTGTAGATTCTGTTGAAGATTTTTATAAAAGATTACCTCAAATAAAGAAAAATTATACTTATTCACCTGAAATTTCTAAACAAATTTTAAAAGAATATGGATCTGAAGTTATAATTCCATTATCATATAATAAACATATTATTTATCCTAGAGTTATGTATCAAGATATGGATAAAAAATATAATATAGTTAAAGATATTTTAGATCAAATTAAAGTCAAGAAACCCGTAAAACAAACAATGTTTTCCAAATTATGGTTGAGTAATCCTATTATTGATTCATTAGGAAGAAAATTTGTTTCTGAAATTTTTAATAAAATTAAACCAGGAGAAAAATTTAGATTTGGTAAAGTTGTTAATCCTGTTATTCGAGCAAGAATTAATTGGACAGGTTCTAGAGATGAATCTACTATTAAATATGTTCTTCCAATTTTCTTAATAGATATGGTAGGTGTAACAGATCCAGAATGTAAAGCACAACCACTTGAAGGTAAAAAAAGTACTCATAATTATATGGCTTTAGTCACCTTTGAATTTTTAGGTAAAGATGATAAAATATTCAAAACTATTAAAGATTCAATTACTGGTGTTTATTTCTTAGGTTCTTTACCAGAAGATCAAAATGCTTTTGATGCTGCAAATACTTATGATCATGTTTTCGCACATGATACTCATTATAGTTGGTTAGGAGATTATAGTTTTATGAGACAAATTCCTAAAAAGAAATTTAAAGAAATTCTTACTAAAAAAGAAAGAGATAAATATTTATTACAAACTTGGACCAATGGTAAAGATTACTGTGTTGCTAGAAAAGAATCTACTAGAAAATATGAAAAAGAAAAAGGTGAAATTGAAGGTAGAGTTCTTGCTTTACTTGCTAATCAAGAACGAAGAAGAAAAGAAGCAAGACAAAATGCTATTAAAAAACGACAGGAAAAACTTAAACAACAAAGATTGGAAAGACAAAAGAAACGACAAGAATTCTTTAAAAGAAGACAAGTACAAAGACGTCTTATTGCTAAAAGAAGAAGACTCGCAAGACAGAGAAGACAGAGAAGACAGAGAAGAAAAAGAACATAAAAATAAGTTTAAATTTATATTTTATTATGATTATTATTTAATAAATGAAGAGCATTTTATTAAATAATATACAATTTTTATATAAGAAGTCACGCAAACGACAAATTAATGTTGCGATTAATTTAAATACATTTGAATTACTTAACTTCGGTAAAGCTTGTAAAGATGTAAATAATATCATGTGGCTTAAAGTCTATTTTTATCCAAATGATATAAATATTGAAACAGTTGTTGATGAAAAAATGACAGATGAAATTATTCAAATGATTACTGAATATTTAGGAATGGTTTTACGTATTTATAAATATAAATACTATAGCGAAGAAGAATTATCTGGAGAAGAATTGGAGGAATTAACTGAATATCAAAATGAAATTCAACAATCGGTTGAAGAAAATATTGAAGAAATAATTAATGAAAATATTATTGAAGATAAAGAAATAATTGAAGAAGTTCCTGTAGTTGAAGAAGAAGAACCTGTAATTGAAGAAGTTCCTGTAGTTGAAGAAGAAGAACCTGTAATTGAAGAAGTTCCTGTAGTTGAAGAAGAACCTGTAGTTGAAGAAGAACCTGTAATTGAAGAAGAACTAATAGTAGAAGAAGAAGAACCTGTAATTGAAGAAGAACCTGTAGTTGAAGAAGAACCTGTAGTTGAAGAAGAACCAGTAGTTGAAGAAGAACCAGTAGTAGAAGAAGAAGCAATAGTA
>Ga0315316_10000056_pt1 | contig 51403 bp, 28 predicted proteins | sample M160m3416metaG_FD_203702 | JGI IMG/M metagenome (GOLD analysis project Ga0315316, IMG submission 203702) | Ammonia-oxidizing marine archaeal communities from Monterey Bay, California, United States - M1 60m 3416 | ecosystem: Environmental > Aquatic > Marine > Intertidal zone | place: USA... | reverse complement strand
CAAAAGAATTTACAACTGAACCTGAAAAAATTGATGAGGAAAAAGCTCTTTACCATACATATAAAGAAAGTGGTGTTTATGAAATAACAGGATATATGTTAAGATTGAAAGAAGATAAAGATGGAAATCAGATTGGATTAATTAACAATAAAAAATTTAAATTAAGAATAAATATTAATGAAGGTTTGGATGAAGATTTTACCTTCCTATCTTCGGATGGGTTTTCATTCATCCCCTACAAAAATACTTTACCAATAGTTGGGGGACACTCTAAGCAAAGTAGTTATTATAAAACCATAAAAAGAATGTTAGGTTTTTTAGAAGATAACACTCGTACAAATATTAAATATAAAAATATTAGCACTAAACTAAAATTAGAAAGAGCTTTGTTAAAAATGGATGAAAGTTATAAACCACTTTTAGATTCAAATTCTATGGGGGGAATTTTACCATATTTTAATAGTTACAATAATGTTTTATTAACTGAGGGAGACTTATCTGCGATTGTGGACAAAGAAAATTATTATATAAATAGTTTAGGTTTAGTATCAGGAATATTGGATATTCGAAATGATACAGTTCAATTTTCATATTACACTGGTGAAGAGCAGGGTGAATGGTGGAAGTTTGAACTAACACAGCAATCAGCTCAAGCTTTTGAATATTTAACTGGTACTGATGGTGAAGATCAGAGGCAGGGGTGGTTATCAGAGTTAAATTCAAATTTTACAGATGAGTATAAGGCAGTACATATAATTGATGCAGGAAGTACTAATGTAGATACGGGTTGGTCATCTGGATATTTCGGTGGTGTTTACCAAACAGAACAAAGTAACAATACCTATACTAAGGGCCTTTACAAACAATTTGATGGAACATCATATACTTTATATGTTGCTCCAGCAGGTTTCCAATCATCTCAAAATTTTCCAGATGTTACAGTTGAAGTTGATAATTCAGCTGAACCAAAACTCTACTTTACTCCATACTTTGAATCTGAAGAACTTTCTGAAGATAACAACGAGGAGCCGCCTGATTTCGTTAATCATGATGTTTTTAATGATGATTCAAACATTCACGGTATGTCACTTGCAAGTTTTAATGTATTATCTGATGATGCCCAAGCGGAATATATGGACAAGTTAGGAACACTACCATTTCCAAGATATTTTCAAGAATTTGATTTTTTTGGAAATAGTGGAATCACTCAAGATGGCTCATCATATGCATGGGACGATTTGTTTGCAAACATACCAAGATGGGAAGAATTGGGTAGATTTGATATATCTTTTTATTTAACAATTATGGAATCATTTCAATCTATGGTAGATGATATTACAAATGAACAATTAATTGACTTGGTTTATGAGTGGGCTAATAGTGAATATAATAATTTACCGCAGAACTGGTTATACAATGCATTAAATAATGAATTTCCACCTAATAATTTATTTACTTCTTCAGAAGTTCCTGTAAATAATGGTTTGAATCCTTTACTTGGTGAATTAGGAAATTCTTTAAATACTGTAGATTTAACAAGTGTAAAGTATTACAATAAGCCTAAGTCTATTTTTGAATTAATTGGATTTCAATCTTATGATTTTAACCAAGTTGGAAATCCTAATAATGAAAGATATTGGAAAAATATTATACCAGAGGATTATGATATATTAGATAGGGAAGGTCTTCCCTTGCAAGAAGGTGAGGGAAGTATAGATACTTATTCACAACAAGATTGGATGGGTGGTTACTATTATCCTGTATTACCAAGATATGGGAGTGATGGTAAATTTATTGAAGGGGATTTCCCGAATAATAAAATACCATTTCCAGTGCAAGGTAATATAACTAATGAACAGGAAACTAAAGATAATTTACTAATAAATATAACAAGTGAAGTTGTTGAAAATAATGTGTTTAATGATTTAAGTGGCAATGGAAATTTAGGATTTTCAATATCAGATTATAAACCATCTTTTGATAATAAAACTTTAAAGCCAACAAAAAGAAAAACATTTCAAAGAACTAAAAAATCAAAATCGAATGGGGCATTCTAATGGCTAATTTATTAGGAACAACAACTACCAATGAAAATATGCAGACCCAAGAAATCAATAACCATTGGAGGTTTGATGATGCTGAAACTGAACAATTTATGTATCATAAGACTATTCCAAACAGTTCTCTTAATATATTTACTGATTATTCGTCACTAAACCCAACTACTACTACAGCTACAGGATATTATATGATAATTGATAGTGAGGTAATTGAGATAACAAATGTTGCACCACATCCGAACGCACCAGATTTATATCAGATTTTTACTACAAATAGAGGAGTATTGGGTTCAACATCTGTTGGTCATGGGGTGGATGAACAAGTACAAATTTGGGATGGTGTACCTGATGGGTATAGTTCATATGAAGAACCTTCAGAGACTGAATCTCAGGAGAGTCCTCAGGAAGGTACTACGATTAAAGCTTTAATATTAGATCAACCTAAACTTGGTGATGTGAGTCATTATAATTTTAAAGAAAGTGAAACAGATTTTAGTTATGTAAATTCTATTGGTTTACCAGAAAATATTGATAAGTTTGATAATAAAGATTTACATACAACATCAATGGGTTCGGAAATAAATGAAGTTATACTTCAATCTAATATGAAATTTTCAGGTTCTTCTTATATTAGAATTGATAATATAAGAATTGATAATGCTGGTGTAAATTACAAAACAAAAAACATTCGTATTAAAGCTTTTATATTTTCAGAACAAGCCTTTCTTAATGATGCTAATAATAATGGCTATACTCTACCATTAGATTCTGATTTTTATAAACTTCATAATGTGTTAAATGGCAGTGGTGATAAGTTTTGTTTTTACAATAAAGCTTTTAGTAGAAAGAGTGATAAACAGGGATTAGGAAATATAAGTGATATGGAAGGTGTAAACATTGTCTCCAATCTAGCAGCTGATGCTAGTAGTGATATTGAAGTGGGGGATTTTCCTGGTAATGATAGTTTTAATACTGGGACAGGAGATACCGACACATTTGCTGTAACTGATAATTCGCAGGAGATTGTAGAAATTATTGATAATTTACAAGAAAATCCATTGTATGTAGCAGTATGGATGCGTGGTAATGCAAGAAGGTGGTGGGGAACGGATAAAAGAAAAAAAAGATTCCAAGTTTATAAAATTAACAATTTAGATTTGTTTCTGGATGGAACAGCTGGAAAAGTAACTACATTAAATTGGGACGGAGGTGCAGCTGACAATACTAAAACTGGAGCAGGAGGTGGTGCAGGAGTTGAAGCAGCCGCTTTTAAAATAACACAATTTAAAATGACTATCAATACATTGTCAGGGGAATCTAATGATAATCTTAGTCAGGCACTGGTAGATGAATGGGTTGGCGATGTTTTACCACCTTTAGATTTTTATCCAACTGATATTAATAAGAATTTATTTTTACAAATTTCACCATTTCAACAATTAAATAATTCTGACGATGATGGATATGATTATTCTCAATTTGTATTTCCAGAATATTTTCCATTTACAACTTTTGGTATTATAGGATCTGATGGTGGGATGGATTCAGAATATTCTGATTTACAAAGTTATTATCCATTCCAATCACGACAATCTTTTAGGGCATCAGCTCCAGCAACAATTACATTTAATATAGAATATAGAGATCCAGAAAATATTGAAGATTTATATAGTCAAGATGATTTTATTCATTTTGTTATTGATTGGGACGATAAAGATGATGAAATAAAAACAATAGATGATTTTTTAAATGAACGGCCTGAGAATATGCTAGATTTACAGGAATTACAAAGTCAAGGTTTATATACTACAGATGTTTCTAAAATGAGACATACTTATTTAAAACCTGGTATTAAAACAATAAAATTAATTACAATTAGTTATGATGATTCTAAAAATGCATTAGGAAGATGGAAACTTGTTACTTCAAGATTTTTTTTAGATATACCCATTTCTGAATATCCTGATTTTGGTGAAGTTGGTGGTGATGATTATAAAACAATACCATGGCCATTTACAACAGTAATTATTGGTGGTATTGATGAAAATTCAAAATATAAAACAAGTATTAGGAATACACTAGCTAGTGGTAAAATTGGTTCTACGGATATTATTGATGAGAAGTTCTTAACTTATGCTGATGAAAACGATGAATTAGGAAAATCAATTGAAAATTTAGATTTAGAACAGTTAAGATATTTTAATCAAAGTTATAATATGAATAACTTGTTAAAAATAGAACCTATGATTGTTGGGGAGCAGCAATATGAAGATGATTATATTTCAAATGTAAATCTGTTTCACAATCCTATGGCTGATGATTCTGATTTTTCAGACTTTTATGGTGAAGATTATGCTACATCACAAGAGTGGTTATCATCATTACAATTTCCTAAATATAGAGAAGAACTCGACCAATCCGATGGTGGAGAGGGTGATGGTGGTTTTAGTATTGAAGATGTAATTTATTGGAGTGGTAAAAACAGACCTGATATATCTTTATTAATAAATCACATTTTAAATCCTTCACCTACAACTGAAGCTGCAATTAGTGAATACATATATCCTGATTATGTTAATTCTTGGATTACTACAGATGATATACCAAGTGCTATTATTCCAATGGGTATAAACTATTTTAGACCATATAATTATACGATAGATTCTCCAAATGATATTGAAGATCCATCATTTTTTAATATTAATCATAATAACTATAATATTTCAGAAGTGTGGTATGGTCAAAAAGCAGGTGCGGTTGGTGGTGATGTAGATAGAATAGGAACAGATTTATATGAACAAAAAAAATATGATGATGATTCGCAGGGTATTCGTATACGACACACTGCTACTAATGTTGTTGAAGATGAGTGGACATTCTTTAAATATCAGAGAAAAGATTTAAATGTAAATTTAAAACCAAAAAGTCAAGGTGGTACTCATTATATATTTAAGTGTGAAATAAAATTCAATGAATATTCAGTAAATGCTCCAAGATTCTACACATTTAGACCAGCTAATCGAGATAATGATTACGGAACACCATTTTACAATAATGGTGAATATGATAATGATTATATCAGATTTTATCGTGGAGATGATGGTGTTTATTCAAATTCGAGTTTAACTAATAAAATTGCTGATTATGGTCAATGGATATATATTCAAAAAGAGCGTAGATTAATTTCAGACTATTCTTCTTATAGAAGTGGTGGTGAATTAGAATCTGTTGATGGTTTTCCAAATATGGAATTTTTAACAGATAATTGGTTTGATGCATTTGATACATTTATCCAAGATGCAAATACAGATCCTGAATTTTTAAGTACTTTACCATATCCAAGATATTGGGAGGAGTTTAATATTAGTGGTGGTGGTTTTACACAAACAGATTTAGAACAATGGATTGGTGTTGGTAGACCAGATATTGCTGTACTTATTTATTATTTAGCTAGTAATTCAACAGAAGCTGAAGGTTTAGATTATTATGAATACATGTATCCAGAATATATACAAAACTTTATAGCTAACGCGGTGGAACATGGTTTTGGATATGAATTTCTATCTGACGATAGTTTAATTATTCCACTTGCAGAAGATTTTAATGATACACCACAATCATCTTTACACTTTCATAATATTTCAGGTTATCCAGAAGCTGTAGTGGATTTGGAAATTCGTAATCCAATTATGATGGAAAGTAGTATTTTTAATCAAATAACTGATACATCTATATTAAATGAAGATAAATTTTATTGGAATGGAGAAACAAATAAATTTCCAGAGGAAACTTCTGTCGGACAGATATTTATAAATGACAACATAGATTTAGATTTAAAACAAAGTTGTAAATTAGAAATAAACACGGGTGAGTTAACTGATAAACAAATTTATGATTCAAGTGGTAATTCAAACTCAGGATTGTTAATTGGTGATTATAAAGTTAAAAAGAATAGAAAAGGTCAACCTATGAGAAGAGATTCATATATTAAAGTTCCTAAAAAAACAAATAATAGTAATGGAGCATTGTAATGCCAGATTTTGAATTTGAATTTAATCAACAAGATAGAGATATAATTTTAAGTCAAGATGTTGGAACATTTGGTAATTCTGGTGATTACATTCGTTTAACCATTTATCCAACTGAAGCGATTAGTAATGTTGTTGATTTACCTGATGATACAAAGGGTATTGATGGTAAAGCTGTATTCTTTTCTACTCTCAACGAATCACTTAAAATTAATGTATCACCATTTACTGATGATGAGCGATATTTTGAATATTTTATCGGTGGTGCAGATAATAATTTTAAAATATATCAAAATGGTGATGATGTATATATTAAACCAAATGAAATATTTAATGATTTTGAATTACCTCAAGGTAATTATAGAATACAAATTGATTTTTTAAATCAACTTAATCCTCCAATTGCAGGTTCAACGGGTGATGATGACAATCAAGTAGAAGATGATGCTGAAGTAGCTCAGAAACCATATCAATTTATTTTAAGGCAGATATCAACTTCAAGGAAAGAGGTTCGTCTTAAATTATTAGATAAAAATATTGAAAACAATTCATTAGAAATTTTTGATATAACAAATGAATTTAATAATTTTGAATCTGAATTTATAGATGATGGTGATGGTAATCAAATACCAAATCCAAATTATAAATATCAATTCAAACATGTATTAAATATTGGAACTGGTGACCACATTCCAATTATGAATTATCAATTTGATAAAATTACAGGTGGAAGTGATAATCAATCTATAATCTTAAAACTATATCAATCATTACCAACTAATATTGCAAATCTATCAATGGTTACAATTGAGAAAGAAGTTTTAACAACACAAATTCAATCAACATTTTATTTTTCTGATGTACCTGCTGTATTTTTTGGTGATGGTTTACAAACTGATTATAGTTATAATTTATTAAATCCCAACGATGATGACTTTGGATATCAGAGTATAGATGAATTGGCTTATTCAGCTTCTATTGGTGAAGTTGAAACCGATACTATAATATCATCAAGTCAATATGGTTATCCAAATTTAAATACAGACTTTAATGAATTTGAAAATCATACATTCTTTGGTTCTGCTAAAAAGAAATTAGAAAATTTTAAAACAAAAGTTACAACTATACAAGGATATTATTCTGAAATCTCAGGTACATTGAATGTTTCAAGTTCAATTGGGGGTGATTCAACTTTTATTATACAAAAAAGAAAAGATTTATTTAATAAAATAAACGAGGAATTTAAAAACTTTACACCATATGAGAGATTTTTATATTATGATGGTCAAAGTGAATCAACATCATCATCACCAAGTTTAGTAAATTATGCAGAGCCAACACCTGTACAATTAGGTGGTAATTCGGTTGAGGGTATTGAGTTAAATCAACACAATGGATTTAATGTTGTATATAAACATACATCAGAAAAAGTATCTGGTACTCACAATAAATATATAGATTTATTTACAGATAAATATTCTGTAGAGAATAAACCATTTTTTAATTACAGTAGTTCAATTTATTTATCATTTTTAATGCAAGGTGATAGTGGTAGTTCATTGACTTGGCAAGATTTTAATGTACAAAACAATCCTCCACTACCTAGTGATACTTTATACCAAAACAATGTTTTAAATCCTGATATGACAGGAAGTGCATATCAAAGATATATATTTCAGGCCTCTATGTCTTACTTTGTACCAAACACAACAAACAATGATTTAGCTGATTTAAGTGTTGCTGCTGGTGATTTTAATGCTGGTTCTTCAAAAATTACAATTTTAAGTGGTAGTATTAAAACAGGTTCAAGTCGAATAAAAGATTCAACTAATTTATATCCAATGAATGTTGTAACTCAAAGTGGTGTTCCATTCAAGGGTTCGGTACTGCCGAGTGGTGAATTATTTAGGATTTATAATCAAAACACTTTATCATCAAGTTTAAGTGGTAGTTGGAATGTAGATTCCCAAACCTCAGGTGCTTCTGTTACAAACGCGATGTTAACTGACTTTAGTGGTAGAGGAAATACTGGTTCAATTGATGAAGGAACACCAAAAATATCAGATGGTGTTACTGTACATGGTAGACAATATGGAAAATCAATGTTGTTTTTAAGTGAGTCAAATGATTCCATAAGATATTTTTCCGATGATGATTTTAACTTTAATAGAGATGATAATTTTTCATTATCCATATGGGTAAAAAGATTTCATCCAAATACAGGTTCAGCTGACCCAACAAAACCTTCAAGTGCAAATACACAGGCTATTTTTACAAGGGGGCAGACGGGTAACTCTTATGGTATTGATTATGACTTTACTAATAACTTAGTTAGGGGTGGTGTAAGGGGTACAGGTGCACAAGAACAGATTACAACTACTGCGACAGATGATTTATTAAATTGGAATCATATTGCTTTTACATTTGAAAGTGGTTCAGCTACTGGTATGAAACTTTATCTTAATGGTAAACTAAAAGGTACTCATACAACAACTGGAGCTGGTTATTCGATAACTGGTTCAAGTCATTTTTCGGCATCGGTTCATAATATATCTGGTTCAGGTGATGCGTTAAGTATAGCTGGTAATGACATAATAGGTGGTACAAATGGTCACTTTAATGGATTTTTACAATACCCAAGAGTTTATGGTAGAACTATAACACCATCTGAAGTTAATCAATTATATTTAAAACCAGATGGTAATACTGAAACAAAAATTACAGATGTAAAAGTAACATTAAAAGACCCAACTAAAGCTTATCCATTTGATAATATGTTTAAAACAACTTCAACTGAATGGACTGATTGGTACAATGGAATGATTACTTCAGCTTCAGCTTTTGATACTGATAACATACATTCATTTGAAAACAATTTACCTCTTTATATTCAAGATAGTTCTGATTATGGTGAAATGAAAGATTTTTTAAATTTACAAGGTGAACAATATGATTTAATTAGAAACCATATTGATTCGATGGGAACATTACATAAAAGGGGATATACTGAAAAGGATTCAGCTCCTAATAATACTTTACCAATGTTATTATCTAATATGGGTTGGGAGGCTATAAATCCATTTAGTGGTAGTTTAACCGATACATTAGGAAGTTATTTAAGTGGTATAACATCAATCGATGATATAAAAAATAATACTTGGAGAAAAACTCTAAACAATTTATTATACATTTATAAATCAAAAGGAACAAAAAATTCAGTTAGGGCATTGTTGAACACATATGGTTATCCACCTGATGTATTGGAGTTTGAGGAATTTGGTGGCGCTACTTCAGAGGGAAATCAAGATCAAATAGTTGATGATACGCCACCTGAAATATACAGTGTAACATCACCTCGTATAGATTTAGATTTAGATTTACATTCTGGAAGTTTTTCATTTGAAACTTCTCAACAAAAAATGTATAGATATTTATTTAACGGAAAACGAGATAGGATTTTAAATCTTGATTGGTGGATGGATAATGCAAATATAAATACATTTGAGTTTGTATATAAACATACTCAAACAACTCAGGCTCAAACAATTTTAAAATCAAGTGGTAGTGGTACAGAAACACTTTGGGATTTAAGACTAATACCAAGTTCTACTGGGGATAGTTCATCATTTCAATTTAGATTAAATAATTCCCAAGTTGCAGATACAGCTATTGGTTCTAGAGGATTTTCAATGTCTTCGGCCTTTTTTAAAATGACTGATGGTGAATTGTATAATGTAATGATACAGAGAATGACTGGTTCATCGGGTGGTCCGGGAACTATTCAATATAAACTACATGCTGCTTTTCAAAACGAACGCCAAATAGAAAAATATAGTATGGTTTCTATGTCTATAAGTGGTGCGATGGCTGGTGGTACTACTTTAGGTGGTAAAGGATTCTTTGCTAATCAAAATTGGCAATCAAGTGGTTCAAGGGGTCCAACAACTTCTTCTAATTTATTTGTAGGGGAAGTTCTTAGTGGTTCTTTAGCTGAAATAAGAGGTTGGTCTACTGCATTAAGTACATCTAAATTTAGACAGCATGTATTAAATAAGTTTTCTATTGTTGGTAATTCAATATCTTCTCATTGTAGTGATTTAACTTATCATTTTAAACTAAATGAAAATTATTCAAGCGCTTCAATTTCATCATCATCTCAAACTTTAAAAATTATTGATTCAGCTCATGAAGTTGGAGACTATTCTATTACAAAACCTTCGTCATTTTTTAGTGGTTCATTTATTTATGGTTTTGATAATATTACTACTGTCGGAATACATTCAATAGAGAATAGAGATTATATAAATGATAATACAATTATAATAAATCCAAAAACAAATATTGTTGGTGATTTAAGTTACAATCATTCAGCTACTGATTTATTAACAGGAGCAAACCACAAAAAACCACAATTTAGAACATCACCTAAATTGGAAATATATCGTTCTGCACAATCATTTCTTGATAAATATATTTTAGAAAAATTAGGTAGTTTTAATTTAGAAAAAAAATATGGTAGTCCAACAAATTATTATTCGGAATCATATCATGAACTCATTACATTTAAAAATAAATTTTTTGATTGTTATCCAATAGAAATTAATGTAAATACATTTATCAGAGCTCATGAAGATATGTTTAACGATTCAATATCTGATGGACTAAAATCATTAGTTCCAGCTCGTTCAACATTCGATGGTGGTGCAACTGGGGTGGAAATTAAACCTACGATATTAGAGAAACAAAAATATAGAAATAGAAAAAATAGTCTTGAAACAAATCCAAATACAGCTACTGGTAGTCATTCAGTTAATATAAATTTATCTGAAACAATTTATGATTCGGTAAAAGAGGGAACAGCACAAGGAGCTCCAACGACTAGTGGTTCATCAATTATTTTACCATATTCACAATCAATTAGTTTAGGTAACAATTATCAAACTTCAAGTATGGGAGGTGATGTTAATTATAGGGATAATCAGTATATAACTCCTAATTTTTTACAACCAGATGGTTATGTTACCACGATTATAAATCCATATAGCGCTTCAATATCACCATTACCAACTTATGATGGTACGGGTATTGAAACATCAAAAGACGGGACAATTAATTATTCTTCAGATGCAAATAAATCATATGTAGATGTTCATAAAAATTGGGGAACAAGTTCAACAGATGTTCATCATATTAATTTTGCTGCTGGAACTGGTTCATATGGAAATTATAATACTTATGCTATAGATACAAGATTTCATTTTTATGCTGTAGGTGACAGTGAATACTATTCATCTTCACTTGATTCTGGTGGTGCTTCTGATTTTTCAGATTCTAATAGATTTTTTAATAGGTTATTAATAGATAATGATTTTCATATTGATTCAACATATGAATCATTTATTAATACTGGTTCAGGTGAACAATCAGGAAGAATGATGGGTAAAACAAGATATTTTTCTTCATCAATAGCAGCAGATGGAACAACAACAGATTTTTATCCAAGAAATCATGTAACTAAATTTAATAATCCTTTTACACATACAATGTATAATGGTTCAAGAAATACTGATCCAGGTTTATTAAATGTTAGATATGAAGATTATTCAACATCATCATTTTATAGAGTTACTGTAACTGGTGGTGAAAATCAAGTTTATGTTAGGAGTGGTAATCCAACAAAGGATCCAGCTGATGATAGGATTATCTATTAATTAAAAAATAGTGTATTTTTTCATTTTATTTATATTTATATATGAATTAAAGTATTTCTACAATAGGAGAAAACAATGGGATATTTAGACAATTCATCAATTACGGTTGATGCAGTATTGACAAAAAAAGGAAGAGAAATTTTAAAGGATGGTGGAGATTTAAGAATTTCCTCATTCACACTTTCAGATACAGGTGTAGATTATACACTTTGGAATGCAGATCATGTAAGTGGTTCGACACATTATGGTGAGGCAATTGAAAACTTACCAATGTTAGAAGCTAATGTTCACGCTGAATATAATCTACGAAATAGATTAATAAGTTTAAATCAAAAAACAATAGCTGTTCCTGCTGTGGTGTTGGGTGGTATGGATACATCAGGTGGAACACTTTTAACATTTAATGAAGGTGACGAAAATAAAGGTAAAATTAATGTTGAATTAGTTGGATTTACAAGTACAGGTTTGACTAATCTAACATATCAATATTATTTCGTGATTCAAGACCCATCAGTTATTTCAACAAATGCAGCAAATATGGGTGGATTAAGTGGAACAAGTAGAATGTTTTTACAAGAGCAAGATATCCCACATGCTCAACAATATGGATTTAATGGTAACACATTTCAAATAAACCCACTTCAACAAGATTCAACTGGTAGACAAACAAATATTTATGTAGTACATGTTGAAACTGGTGCTTATCATTCATTTACTGTAACGAATAATATTACTAAAAACCAAAGAGCAATACTGTCAACAGTTCGTTCATCATAAATTAGGAGATAAATAAATGGCTATAGCTGGAGGAAACATAAAATTAGATTCAACGGAAGGAATGGATAAAATCACCGCAACGGAAAAGGTGACAAGTCCTTATTTTTCAGATGGATCAACGACTCTCTCATCAGGCAGTATGAGGTCATCATCTTTAACAGATACTAATGAAAAATATTTTTTTGGTATTTCCAAAAGTACAACATTAACAACGGAAGAGTTCAATGTTACATTTGGTAGTACAAATGGATATGGTGCTAGTGTTGAAACAGGTACTAAATCAGAAACAGAGGCTATCTATAAACAATATGCTGGATTACTTTTGGCTCCTACAGAAGTAACTGGTGGGTTTAATATTTCAAATCAAGGTTTAGCTGGACAAAGAGCATTGGCTACAAGAGATACAGAAATATTTGTTATGAGCGCAAGGCGTTCTAATATGAAAGATAGAATCAATAAAGGAACTTGGACAATTGAATTTAGTGGTTCAAGTATACCAAATAGTGGTAGTAAATTAAAATTAACTGATGATAGTAAAACCATAAAAGCAACAGCTACACCAGCTGGTGATAGATATAATATTGTAAGTGGTACTGCTGGAACTGTCGCAAGTGCTTCTACTCAAAGAACATTTGGTCACTTTTATCCTGATATGGGAGTTATGGTATTTAGTGCAGCTGAATTATCTGCTTCACTGCCTGGCAAGAACGACCAAAGTTTAACAGTATTTAATTCAGGTTCTCAAATGGGATTTCATTTTAGAAAAACAACAAATCAAGATTCAAAACCAGCTCTTAGACTTGTAAATTCTTTAATGAAAGGTTCAATGACATTCAGAGATGAAGAAGATCAAGTAAGTGCTCAATATTTTTGTAGAGTTAAAAGTGGACAAATGAACTTCTCAAATAATCCAACATTTATAAGTGGTAGTAAAAATGAATTAAGACATACTACAATGAAAGATAATCCAACAACATTTATATCATCAGTTCAATTATATAATAATGCTGGAGAGATGGTTGCTGTTGGTAATTTATCAACACCATTAAAGAAAAACTTTAGTTCAGAAGCTACAATCAAAGTTAAACTAAACTATTAAGATGGGTTGCTATGTATGTATTCGGAGAGATTGATAAATCATCAACTATAATTGAAAGTAATATTGTAAATTATACTCAAAACCTTACAACTGCTTCCAATGGTATCCAATCAGTAAAAGTACTTTCAGGTTCAACTAATAATAATTATTGGAGTTCTTTAAATACATTATTTTATTCAAGTGGATCACCTGTTTATGGAAACGAACTTAAATTTACTGCACCAACGGCTAACTTTTCTTTAAATCCGACACGGGGAACTCAATACTTAACAAAATATCATGGTTATACAACCAGCTCTGTAGTTACAATACCATCTCAATATTATGGTGAAAAAATAAAAGAAGGAAGTTTTCAATTTACAGATTTAACTAAATCAGATAAAACAGGAACAATAAATCCAATAATTAAAGATGATGGTAAGGGTAATTTGTATTCAACAAATGCATATCATTCACAAAGTAATACAGCAGCTTCATCATCTGATAATTATGTAGGAAATATATTTTATGATAAAGGTCTGGTTGTAATTACTGAAACAGGTTCGTGGAGTGGTAGCGTAGATTACTCTGATTTAGCTGAGGCTAATTATAAATTAAAATTTGATTCTTCTAATACAATTACAACTCATGAATATAGTGTTACATTGTTACCTAATGAATATAATTTAACTACAAATTATTCTATTAGAAATGTTTTAACTACAAATTCAGAACCATTAACATTATCAACATCAACTTTAGCTAGGGAATTTACAGGAAGCGCCTTTCAACCATACATTACAACAATAAATTTATATCAACAAGGTGATTATGATACACCTGTGATTCAAGCTACTTTACCAAGACCAATAAGGAAGAGTGATAAAATAAATACAAGGTTTAAAATAAAATTAGATATTTAATAATATGAGTGTAATTAAAGGTCCATTAAAAATAAGTTCAGGTGGTAAATTTAAAATTTCAAGTGGTAAACTTGCTGTAGAACCAGCTGGATTAACAATTTCAGTAGAAATACTACAAAATCTACCTGCAGGATTTTATCAAGGTCTTGAGTGTAAATATGCAATAGGTTTAGGTACAAATGTTACATATGATGCTAATTATTTAGCTAGAGTTGATGGAACAGTTAATGAAGATGGTAGTGAAACATTTGATATGACTAATATTTTTATCCCAAATGCTGTATTAGATGATGGAACTATTGATTTATATTTATATGCCAATGATGATTTGGAAGTTGGTAGTCCTGTCTTTTTGGGATGGAATAATGGAGCTCAATCAGGTGGGACTGGTCCAACACCAACAACTGTAGGTGACCATGGATTGAGAGTTGAATTAAAAATGGGTGGTAGTAATCCCGATTCAGTAGAAACGGAATTTGATTGGGAATAATAGGAGATTAAAATGGTTACATTAGGATTAGATGCATCAACGACTTGTGTCGGATATGCATTCACACAAGATAAGAAGATTCTCGATATGGGATTCATCGACATCAAAAAAGAAAAAACACCCAAAGATAAAGTTCAGAAAGTTCTTGAATTTCTCAATAATATTTCGTATATTGATAATGTTGAAAATATTAACATTGAAGACAATCTATCAGGTTTTGCTGGTGGAAGAACTTCACAACAAGTTATTATCAAGTTAGCAAAGTTTAATGCTATACTATGTTTTATGTTAGAGAATTTTGAATTTAAAGTTCATAGTATAAATCCAATGACTGCTAGAAAAAATGTATTTGGAAAAGCAAGAGTCAAAGGTAAAAAAGCTAAAGAATTTGTTCAAGAACAAGTAGAAAAAATGTATAATACTAAAAAATGGTGTAAGAAAACTGCAAGAGGGAATTGGGATAAAAGAAATATCGATATGTACGATGGTTTAGTAATGTCACTTTTTGAAAAAAAAGCTTGACTTTAATACTAAATCTTTCGTATATTGTTATAAATGTATAAGTACGAATTAGTCAAATTGTTAGAAAAAGTTTTATATCCAAGTTATGAAATGAAGGGTGGAGAACATGCTTTTCATTGTCCTTTCTGTAATCATCACAAGAAAAAACTTCAAGTAAACTTTGAAACACAGAAATGGCATTGTTGGGTTTGTAATCAAGGTGGATATAAGATAGGAATACTCCTACGAAAGATAAACGCTCCAAAAAACATCATTTCAGAGGTTTTAAGGATACTTGGTGACTATAAAGGTATTAAACACGAAAAAGATGAAAAGACAGAATATAATGTCAGTTTACCTCAATGTTATCAACCACTTTGGAAACCATCAAACGACCCATTATATAAAAATGCAATCAGTTATTTGAAGAGGAGAGGAATAGGTGGTATAGATATTCTTCGTTATTCAATGGGTTATTGTTCTTCTAATGGATATGCTAATCGTATCATTATACCGAGTTATGATGCTGATGGTAAATTGAATTATTTCATAGCAAGAGATATGTTTCCTAATTCAAATTTTAAATATAAGAATCCACCGATGTCAAAGGATACAGTATGTTTTGAAATGTTTATAAATTGGAATGAACCCATTGTTTTAGTTGAGGGTGTGTTTGATGCTATAGCTATTAGAAATAATGCTATTCCTTTATTAGGAAAGTTTCCAAGTAAAACATTGGTTACAAGATTAGTAGAAAAGAAAGTAAAAAAAATATATGTTGCATTAGATGAAGATGCTAGACAAGATGCGATTAAGTTAAGTAAGTTTTTAATGGATTATGGAATATCAACATACTTATTAAATATGAAAGACAAAGACCCTTCAGAATTAGGTTTCACAAAGTTTTGGGAATTACTCAATACAACTCAACAATCAAAATTTTCAGATATAATAAAAGGTAGGTTATATGGATAAGATATACATATTCGATATAGATGGAACATTAACACCATCAAGATTAAGAATGACAAAAGAGTTTGCTAAATTCTTTGATGAGTGGAGTAGTAAAAATAAATACTATTTAGTTACAGGTAGTGATTTGGATAAAACAAAAGAACAATTACCAATAGCTTATATTGATAGAGCTGAGGCTATATTCACTTGTTGTGGAAATCAAATGTGGAGAGATGATGAATTAATTTATGACAATAAGTTTGAATTAACTTCAAAATTAAAAAATGCATTAGAAGTTATATTGATGAGTAGTCAATATAAACACCGTTATGGGAATCATATTGAAGATAGAGGTTCAATGGTAAACTTTAGTGTTGTGGGTAGAAATTGTACACAAGAACAAAGAGAAGAATATTATAAATGGGATAAAGAAAAAGGTGAAAGAAGAAAAATTAGTTTATTTTTAAAACATAAATTTAAAGATTTAGATGCTGTAATTGGTGGACAAATATCAATAGACATCTATCCAAAAGGAAATGACAAATCACAAGTACTTAATATAATAGAACAAGAGAGATTAGTACCACCCAGTGAATATATTTTTATAGGTGATGGTATAGAGAATGGTGGTAATGATTATCCATTAGCAGAATTGATGGATAATACGGAAATATGTGATTGGTATCACACAAAAGGTTGGGAACATACAAAAGAAATATTGGAGTCATTGAATGATTAAAACAATTGCACATTTAGCAGATATACATATTCGTAAACTACATAGATTTGTAGAGTATCGACAAGTATTTAAAAATCTGTATAAACAATTAAAACAATTAAAACCAGATGCAATCTATATTGGTGGAGATGTGGTTCACGGAAAACTTGATACATCACCCGAAGAAGTAAGAATGGTTGCAAACTTCTTTTTAGAGTTATGTAAGATTGCTCCAACAATTGTTATACCAGGTAATCACGATTGTAATTTAAATAATAAATCAAGAGAAGACACTCTTTCACCTATTGTTGATTTAGTTCAAAAGATTACACCTAATTTACACTATTGGAAAAAGACAGGTGTTTACAATATGGATAATGTTGACTTTGCTACATTGTCTATTTTTGATATTGATAAAGAAGGAAAACAAATAACAGACACTATTCCTAATCCAAAAGATTTAAAAAACACATCAATAGCTTTATTTCACGGAGGTGTGGATAAACATTTTTATGATAATGGGTTTCAAGTTCAAGATGATAGAGTGACGAATGATACATTTGCTGGATATGATTTGGTGTTGTTGGGTGATATACATAAAAGACAATTCTTAAATGAAGAAGAAACAATCGCATATCCTGGTTCACTAATTCAACAGAATTATTCAGAAGAACCAAGTCACGGATTTTTACTTTGGGATGTAGAAACCAAGAAAGCTACATATCATCAAGTGAAAAATGATTATGGATATAAAATATTAAATGTGGAAGATGGTAAGATATTAAATTCAACAACAGGTAAACCATTTGAATTAACATTTATGCCACCTAAAGGTAGAGTTAAAGTTAAATTTACAAATACTACATTGGAACAAATCAAAGATATACAAATAGGTTTAAGAAAACAATATCCAAAGTTAAAAGAGATAGTGACGGAAAGACAAGACAATATTTCAATCGGTGATGATAGAGAAAATAAGTTAGACATTGGTGATGTAAGAGATGTTAATTATCAGAATGAATTAATTGATGATTTCTTGAAAAGAAATGTTGAAGGTGTCGATGAGGCTACAATTAAAAGAGTTCAAGAAATAAATAAAATGACAAACAACTCACCAGAAATATACGATGGTGATATTACAAGAAATGTAGATTGGAAAATCAAATCATTTGAATTTGATAATATGTTTTGTTATGGTAAAGGTAATAAGATTGACTTTACTAAATTAGATGGAACGATTGGTGTAGTTGCTCCTAATCATAGTGGTAAGTCAGCTATAATGGATGCAATCGCTTATACAATCTATGATGTATGTAGTAGAACCAATAGAGCGTTGGATGTAATGAATAAAAAGAAAACTACTTTCAGAGCTAAATTGAATTTGGAAATCAATGGTATGGATTATTGGATAGAAAGAGATGCTAAGTATAAAAGAGTTAACCATAAGAATGGTAAGGTATCTCATCAATGTCCAGTAAAGGTTAAGTTTTATATGATTGATGATAGTGGTGAGGAAGTGGATTTAAGTGGAGCAGCTAGGTTTAACTCAACTTATGGTACTGGTACAAACGAGGAAATCAAGAAAGTGTTAGGAACATTTGACGACTTCATCCTTACCTCGTTATCTCTACAAACCAATGGAATGAACTTCCTTGACAAGAAACAGGCGGAACGAAAAAAAATTCTTTCTACTTTTATGGATATTGAGGTGTTCGAACAACTCGAAACCATCGCTAAATCTGATTCAAATGAAGAACGAATAATGTTACGACAATTTCAAAAGAAAGATTCTTATAAAGAGATTGGTACAATTAATCAACGAATCATTGAAATGGAAAAAGATGAGAACGAATTATCTGATAAAGATAAATCTATTAGTGATTCATTAACTAAATTGGAAAAAGAAAAAATTGATTTAGTTAGAAAACTTTACAAGATAGATGAAACATATGATATAGAAGAATTAAAGACTTTACAACAAAGACTTATATCTGAAAAGCAAAACATTGAAAATCAATTAAAAGATGATAAAGAATACAAAGAGCAACTTCGTCCAATGTATATGGATTATCATAAAAAGTTATCTGAAATCGATGAAGAAAAAATACAAGAAGAATATGATGAATGGAAAGAATCAAAACAATATTTAACAGAATTAGAAAACAAGATAAAGTTAAATGAATCAAAAACCAAATCTTTGAATCATCATAATTCTGATTTAATGAAATTCACTTATGATGAAGATTGTGAGTTCTGTATCAAGAATGGTAAAGAACAAATACACGAACAAGAAGAGATTAAAAACAAAATAGATGAATTGTATTCAGAACATTCTAATTTAACAGCTCATTATAAAAAGACATCTTATGGTTTAGAAAAGTTAGGAAATGCTGAAGAAAGAAATCGTGAGTTCAAAATATTCTCTGATGAATTAAATCAAATACAACACGATGCTGTTAAGATTGGTGGTAAGATTTCTACACAAGAAAGTAGATTAAATCATATTGAAAGTGAATTGTCTACAGCGGAATCTAATGTATCGAGATATTATGAATTAGAAGAAAAGATTGAAAATAATAAAAAATTAAATGAACAAATATCCGACTTGACTAATAAAATATCTAAACTACAAATGGATTCAATATCCATAGATAAAGATTATAAAAAAGTATTATCAACACTATCAGTTGCTAAAAACCAAAAACAACAAATAGAAGACGATATACAAAATCTTGTTGATATAGAACAAAAGATATTAGATTATGACTTATATCTTTTAGCTCTTTCCAAAGATGGTGTTCCATATGAATTAATCTCAAAAGCTATTCCTTCAATAGAAAGAGAAATCAACAATGTATTAGAAAATATGAATGCAGGTTTCCACATTGAATTAGAGATGAAAGATAAAATGATTGATGCCTTTATATGTTATGGTGAGGATAAATGGAATCTTGAATTATCATCAGGTATGGAAAGATTTGTTTCTTCTCTTGCTATTCGTATTGGATTAATAAATGTATCAACATTACCTCGTCCTAACTTCATTATTGTAGATGAGGGATTCGGTGCTTTAGATAGTGATAATATTGCTAATATGCAAGGAGCATTTCAATACTTACGAACTCAATTTGATTTCACAATGATTATAACTCACTTAGATACAATCAAAGATTATATGGATACATTGATTCCTATTAATGTAAACAATGGATTGAGTAAAGTGGTGATGAATTAGAGTTTTAAAATTCTATCTGTATCTTTAGGTTCATTTCTAAAATAATCAAATAGTATTCTTGTCACATTTGCTGATATAGTCAATCCTCTTGACTTACTGTCAACAATCAGTTTTTCATCTATTCCATGAGATATTGATATTGATCTTATTTTCTTTTCCATAATAAATTTCCTATATTTAATAATAATTATTAAGAATTAATAAAAATAAGAAATATAAATTAAGATTATTTCTTTATTTGATATTTATATATGATATCATAGGAGAATTTTTATGGCTTATCCACCAGAGTTTAGTAGTACTTTAACATATGCAAATAGGTATGATTTAGATGAAATCAATGTTTTTCTTGAGGGTAATTTTAGTAATCCAATGTTTTTTAATGTAAATGGGATACCTCAAAATTTATCTTTTGGTAAGCATTATTTTAATTTAACTATATTAGATTCAACAAATCAACAATATGAACTAAGACCTGATTCAAAAATTTTATTTGAATTTAAGTCAAAAAATAATGTAGTCCTTCGTTCCGATGTTTCAGAAGTAAATCAAAGAAATGGTATTGCAACTTGTTTCGTTGAAGTATTACAAGACCCTTTAAGAACAAGATTAGATATTGAAGATGGTCAGGGGACATTATCAATTGTTGGAAGCCTACAAGATAAGGAAAATACAGAAAATCCAATAACAGAAAAATTTAAAGGTGCTATGAATTATAGATGTATATTTCCTATTACTATAGCAAAAAACTTAATAAATGCAGATTCTCCAATTACAACAAATGTAGAACATAAAAACACCACTTTAAAAGGACAATTTTCTTTTGTAAAGGCTAATATATCACCATTGAAAACCTCTAAACTTGGTTTAACATATACAAACAATGGAGTTCCTGCATCAAAAATTGTACCTGAACCTGATGATGCTCAAGGTAATATAAACTAATGGCAACATACGATTTTAGGATATTATTAGAAACGGTAGAGGGTGAAAAAACCTCATATATGAGTCAATCATTTGTTGATACAAGTGTTGATTTGGTTTTAAGTGCTTCTCAAGCATATGGTAGAATTACAGGCTCAGTTTCTTGTTCATATCAAAATTTTATTGATTTTAGTGGTAGTGATTTTAATACAAGTAAAACATTTAAAGATAATAATATATTAAGTGCTTCATTAATTGGTAATTTAAATACTGGTTCAATTGATTTTGATGCTACAAGCAACCAATATGATAGACTTTTAAGATATAAATTTTTTGGTGAAAAAGTATGTTCTGTATTGGGACTACCGAGTAACCAATGGGTTTATGTTGATCAAGTAAGGTTTAAATCAGATGATGAATCAAATATATTTCAAGGTAATATAAATGTAGGTAATGCATTTATCTCAGATACTTTAACATTTGCAAATAATGCTAATATAAATTCAGATTTACCATTTTATATTGATACTGGTTCTGATAGATATATTAAATTTATTGATACGCGGAATGAGGGACAAGCTTCTTTAATTTTTGGTTATGATGCTGAAACAGATACTTATGAAATTAACGCTTCAACTGGTAGTATTTTTAATATAAAGAATCTTAATAATTTACAAGTTGATACCATAACAGCATCTATTGTATCTCAACAAACATCATCAACACAAACATCAATCTCAACTGAATTTGGTAATATAGTTACAACTAATTTAACTGCTAGTGGAAACATAAGTGCAAGTGGTAATATTATAACAAGTGGAAACATAAGTGCAAGTGGATTCGTATCAGCTTCATCTTTTCATGGAGTTGGTAATTCTACATTTAAAGGAAATATAACGGTTGGTGGAAGTGTTACGGCTCAAGAATTTATAACTCAAGTTATAAGTACAGCTAATGGTAGTAATACTTTTGGTAATTCAATAGATGATAAACAAACATTAACTGGTTCAGTAAACATAACTGGTAGTTTGAATTTACCTGATAATGCTAAAATAAATTTAGGAACAAGTAATGATTTAGAATTATATCATACTGGTAATCATAGTTTTATTAAAGATAGTGGAACAGGTAATTTAATTTTATTATCAAGTGTATTCCAAGTTAAAAATGCAGCGAATAATGAAACAATGATTCAAGGTAATCAAGGTGGAGCTGTAACATTATTTCACAACAATAGTACAAAATTAGTAACTCAAGCCGGTGGTGTAACTATAAGGGGTGTCGCAAGTGCAAGTGGTGGTATAAGTTCAAGTAACGCGACATTTACTGGTGAAATTGATGTAGATGGTAAATCAAACCTTGATGCGGTTGATATAGATGGTGCTGTTGATATGGCTTCAACATTAGTTATAGCAAGTCATATAACTTCAAGTGGAAATATAAGTTCAAGTGGAACTATACTTGCAAGTGGTTTTAAGAAAAATGGTTCTGATGTATTTGTTGATATATCAAGTAATACAAATTTAGTCGCTGGAACAAACATATCATTGACAGGTGACACATTAAGTGTAGATGATGCGTTTTTAAAAAATAATGCAGATGATACAACAAGTGGAACGATTACTGCTGGTGGATTCATTACAACAGGCGATGTTAGTACTAGACATATAACTGCAAGTGGAAACATTAGTGCAAGTGGACATATAACTGCAAGTGGTGGACTTTTATTAGGTTCTGGTAAGATTCAATTGGATGGTGGTGGTGGAGTTGACGATTCTGTAATTGAAGTGAGTGGTGATACTTTACGATTAAAAGATAAAGGTAGTGTTAATGTAATAGTTGATGCTGGTGGTAGTAATGATACAGGTGATTTCAGAGTAAGAGCTCATAGTGGTGAAACAACAAGATTCATAGTTTCATCGAGTGGTAAAGTTGGTATCGGAACAACAGACCCACAAAAAGAATTACAAGTAGTTGGGGACATAAGTGCGAGTGGAACAATTAATGCACTATCAATGAGTGGTGATGGTTCAAACATAACAGGTGTAACATCAGAATGGGATGGAACACATAATGGTGATGGTCAAATTACAGGTTCATTAATTGTAACACAAAACATAACCGCAAGTGGAAACATAAGTGCAAGTGGATATGTTTATGGTGATAGATTTATTAATGGCACAAGTTATTTAGATGTAAAAACTATTGGTAATGATTTCCGATTACAACACGAAGGTGCTGGTGATATAATAATGTCTTCAGGAAGAAGTTTATTATATCAAACTACTTCAAATGTAACTAAAGTAAAATTTTCAAACGATGGAGATGTAACTACAAGTGGAAATATTTTTGTAAGTGGTTCAGGTGGTACAAACGGACACATAACCGCAAGTGGAAACATAAGTTCAAGTGGAACTGGTTCTAATTATTTTGGTGGTAATATTGAATTAGATGGAAGTGGTATAAACATCACAAATGATTCTTCTACAGAACTTAATTTTAATGGAACGGATAATACAAACATTACAACTGCAGGAAATATGTATGTTAAAGCAGGCTCTTCAAAGAAAATATATTTAGGTGCAAACAATACTGATAGTCAAGTTACTGTAGATACATCTGGTATGGTTGGTATTGGAACAACAGCTCCAACAAAAACATTAACTGTAGCAGGTGAAATAAGTGCAAGTGGTGATTTATTTATACCAGCTGGTAAAGGTTTTAAATTTGCTGGTGGAACTGCGACAAGAATTTATGAGTCTTCTAATGATTTACTCTTAGATGCAGATGATGATATGCATCTTAGTCCTGATGATGATTTAACTATAAATCACGGAGGTACAAATTATGTTACATTCTTTGGTGATGAAAGAAAATTTTCTATAACTGGAAACATAAGTGCGAGTGCAACTGGTTCATTTGGAAGTTTAGATGTAAATGGTGAAGTAGATATTGATGGTGGAAACTTAACTGTAGGAACTGCTTTACAATTAACCAATGGTGGAATGTTTAATTTTGGTAGTGGTTTAGCTAATGGAAGAATAACTTGGGATACTGGTTATGCTACTTTATATGGATTAGCTGGTAACAAATTAAGATTGGGTTCTTTTAATACACCAGGTGTATTAACCATATCTTCAAGTCACGAAAACACTATGGTGATTAGTGGTAGTAATGTCGGTATCGGAACAGGAACTCCAATAAATTCACTTGATATACTTACTTCAGCTGAATCTATTGCTCGTTTTAAATCATCTGATAATAAAGGATATATTGCAATAGCAGATGATGATACAGAGGGATATATTGGAGCAGAAGGTGGTTGGTTATCATTGGGAGCTCAAACAGGTGTTCATTCATATAATATAAATTATCATATTGCTAATCAAACGGTAAGTATTGGTAACGCAACTTCTACTGAAAGATTATCAGTAACAGGAAATATAAAGGCAAGTGGTAATCTAATTGCAGATGGAAACATAAGTAGTTCAGCTGCAGGAACTGGTTCATTTGGAGTTGGATTTTTTAATAATAAAGTAGGTATCGGAGAAACAACACCACTTGAAAAATTACATTTAAAGGGTGGTAATTTAAGAGTTGAAACTGCTCTTAATACTGCACAAAGTATAAAATTTACAGAAGTTGATGTTGAAAGAGCAAGAATAGAATTTGACCCATCATCAAACAATGATTTAAGTATTCAAACTTATGATAATTCTTCTACTCAAGTGGATAGATTAACAATAAAACATTCACAAGCTGAAACTCAAGTTGGTATTGGAACTACATCTCCAGCTGCTGTTCTACATGTTAGTTCAAGTTCTGGTTCTAGTGTGATTCCATTGGAAGTTAATGGTGGTTGGCAAGGTAAAAATATCGCTATGTTTGAAAGAACACATGGAAGTTCAACTTCTTATGTTGCTATAAATGCATCAGGTGGTGACCCTCAACTTAGATTTAATGATGGGGATAAAGATTTTTCCATTGGTGTTGATGATGGATTAAATGCATTTGTAATAGCTTCTGGTAGTAGTGTTGATGGTGGTGCTGCTTTAGCTGTAGATATAAATAAAAATGTTGGTATCGGAACAACAAGTCCATCACATTTATTATCAATATCTTCTGGAAGTGGTACTACATCTTATACAGCTTCGGCCGCTCCAGGAACACTTGGTAGTTTTAATCATTATTTAGAATTATATGAACAAACAAGTGGTAGTAGTGAAGTGGGTTCAGGCCCAACAATGGTATTTTCTTCAAATTATTACAATAGTGGTATTTTAAAAACAACAAGAGCTGGTATAAGAGGTGGAATATCACATGCTGGTGCTAATGCTTCTGGATTTTTATCATTTCATACTAATGTATCTTCACCAGCAAACAATATGCCAGAAAGAATGAGAATTGATAGAGATGGAAATGTCGGTATCGGAACAACAAGTCCTGTACATGCATTACAAGTAGAGGGTGTTATAAGTGCTAGTAGTGATATATATGGAACTGATTTAATATTAGAAGAAGCTAATGGTGTAGCCATTGATATAAAATCATCAACTGCTGATTCATTCATTAGATTCCAAGATGGTGGAACTCCTAAATTTTCTCTTGGATTTGACAATGGTGATTCAACATTTGCAATATCAACTGGTTCAGGTTTAAGTGGTAATCAAGCGGTTACTATTGAGAGTGATGGAAAAGTCGGAATTGGAACATCAAATCCATCTAATTTATTTGAAGTTAGTTCAACTGCAACAGCAATATCAGTTTTCAAAAGTGGAAATGATGCTCCAATAAGAGTAGAGTCAACTGATGCAACAACAGGTATTACATTTAAAGATAATAGTGCTGAACAACAATTATATTATAGAGGTGCTAAAAACGCTTTTTATATAGAAAGTCCAACTAAATTAGGGTTAGGAACAAATGACCCATCAGAAATATTAGATGTAGTTGGTAACATAAAAGCAAGAGATAAAATCACATCAACAACTTTTGCAAGTGGTTTCGCAGGAACTGGATTTAGAATTGAAACTGGTTCAGCTGGAACTTTATTTACTGTAGATGATTTAACTGTTCGTGGAAAAATGTCAGTCTTTGAATTATTAATTCACCAAATTAGAGCAACAAATGGTTCATTGTTTGTATCCAACACTGGTAAGTTATTAACAGCAAGTTTATCAAGCACTGCTAACCATTATTCAATGTCATTTGACACTGGTTCTGGTTATGGGCATTCATTCCAAGTTGGTGACTTAATAAGAGCACAAAGATTCGTTCCATCAACCAATGGTTCGGGTTCACAAGTATTTAAATCTGATTTACATATCATAGCTGTAAACAATACAGGTTCTGCTGTTGGAGTATTGTCTGCTTCTGCTGCTGAAGAACATCCATTATCAGCATCAGCTCCACAACCAGGTTATGAATATGTAAGAATTGGAAGTACAACAACAGCAGATAGACAAGGTGCAATTTATTTAACTGCAGATGATGATAATGCTCCATTCATTGATGTGGCTGATGGTGTCACATCACATTCACATTTCAATACTGCTGGTAAAACAAAAGTTAGAATGGGTAAATTAGATGGTATAGGTTCAACAACATTTGGAACATTAAGTGGTTATGGATTATATGCAAGTGGAAGTGCATTCTTAGAGGGTTCAATAAATGCTACAAGTGGTTCAATTGGTGGTTTCAGAATAGATAATAGTGAAATCCGACATACTTCAAATTTATTAAGATTAAAATCAAGTGGACAAATAACAGCTTCAAGAGCATTAATTGGTGGAACATCAAAAATAGCTGGATTTAATATAACGGATTCACAAATATCGTCCACAACAGGAACATTGGTATTAAAAAACAATGGACAACTATCTGGTTCAGCAGTTTCAATGAGTGGTGAAATAACTGCGACAAAACTTATAGCTAGTACGGCTGGTGAAATTGGTGGATTCACTATTGATTCTGATGAGATAAAATCAACTAATTTAAAACTTAATTCAGCTAATGAAACATTACAATTAGGTAGTGTTGTTGATTTTAATAAAGATGGTTCAAACAAAGGTTTATTTGTTAGTGGAAGTGGCCAATTCTTTGTTGGTAAAGAAGATGGTGACTTTATTCATTTTGATGGTACTGATGTATTAATTAAATCAGATAATTTAAACATAACTGCTTCTGATATTGATATGACAACTGATACATTTGAACTTAATGCAACAGACTTAGATATATCATCTACTCAAAAATCAATGTCGTTTGGTGAGGGTAAAATTAAATTAGTTGGTGGTTCAACATCAACAATGACAATTGGAGCTGCTAATTCAATTAAATTCTCTGATGATGGAACTGATAGATTTATGGTTCTTGGTAGTAAAACATCATTTAGTCATTTTAATCAATCTACTGCTGGTGTGATTTTAGGAACGGATAATGGAACAACAAAATTTGAAGTAGTTGCAGATTCAAATAATCTTTTATCATTTAATGGAAGTTCCTTTAGTCTTAAATCAGAAAATACAACTTTAAGTGGTTCGAGTGTTAACATTACTACACCAACTTTCTTTTTAGGTAATTCAAGTAAATTCATAAGTGGTAGTGGAACAAATATAGAAATATCATCTTCGGGTTTTCATTTAAGACCAGAAGGAGATGCAGTATTAAGTGGTTCAATAACTGCTAATCAAGGTTCAATTGGTGGATTTACAATTGGAAGTAATTTATCAGCAACTAACTTCACACTCGACCCAAGTGGAAAACGAATAACACTTGGGACAAGTAATACTATTTTTATAGCTGATGGTGACGAGGGAATATTCTTAGGAAATAGTAGTAAGAACTCAGCACCATTTTCTGTAGATTTAGCTGGAGCTATAACAGCTAGTTCAGGTACAATTGGTGGATTTACAATTGGTAGTTCTAAATTATCATCTGGAAATTTATTTGCTATATCAGCCTCAAGTGCAAATGGTGAAATATTCATATCATCAAGTAATTTCAAAGTTTCAACTACTGGTAACATAACTGCTTCTAATGTTGATTTAACTGGAACATTATCTTCAAGTCTTGGTAACATTGGTGGATTTACAATTGGTGGTTCGGATATAAAATCTAATAATGCTAGTGGAAACACTGGTTTAACACTTACGGCTGGTGGACAAATAACTGGTTCAAGTGTTTTATTTACTGGAGGTGATATTGGTGGATTCTCAATAACAAGTACTCAAATAAGTGCTAGTAGTGGTGGTATAATGTTGAGTGGAAGTGGTGAAGGTGAATTGGCTAATGGTAATATAATTTTTGATAAAACAGGAAATACTTTTATTTCTGGTTCGGTAACTATTGGTAATGATGTTCAAATTTTAGGTGACAATGGATTCACTACTATATTCTTTGATGACTTTTCTCAATATAGTTCAATTACAGATTTAACAAGTAGTGGTGATAATGCTAAAACAGATGGTTCAGGACAAGGTTATTATGCATTTGTAAATAATGGTGAAAAATCATTTGAATTTGATGGTGATGAAATATTTGGAGACAGAAGTTTAAAATTAGGAAATGATAGTGGTAACGACCAAGTATGGTTAACATCAAATAAATTAATACCATTTAATTCACATTCATTATATGAATTAGAAATTAGAATTAAGAAAACAGAAGCAGATGATGATGGAACAGAGTATTTTGGTATCAATGGTTTCGCTGCTGATGGAACAACTAAAGTTAATACTGCAGGTGCTAATACTCTCAATTCTCAACATTACTTTGCTTTAGCTGGAACAAGTGTTCCTAATGATGGACAATATAGAATATATAAAGGATATTTTAAAGGTGAACAAAATTCAACCCCTGCTCCTGGTAACATACATGCAACTATAACAGATCCTGGATATGTTTCAACTGGTTCAGGCACACCAAGTACTAGAATCAAATATTTTTCACCATTAATTTTAGTAAATTATAATAGTAAAGATGGTGCGGCTACAGTTGACTACATTAGAGTATCTGAATTTAATACGGCGGGTGGTACAAAAATATCAGGTGATAATGTTCAAACTGGTAAAATTACTTCGAACAACTTTGATAGTTCATCAGTTGGTTCAATAATAGATTTAAACGATGGGACATTTGCATTTGGGGGAGTTGAAGGAAACTCTAATTTATCATTTGATGGAACAACTTTACAAGTTAGTGGAACGGTAAGTTCAAGTGTTGGTAACATTGGTGGATTTACAATAAATGCATCAGAAATTAAATCTAATAATGCTAGTGGTGATACAGGATTAAGATTAAAAGCAGGTGGACAAATAACTGCTTCGAATGCAAAAATAACTGGTGACATTACAGCAACAAGTGGACAATTTAGTGGTGATATTATAGCTACTCATATTAATACAACAAGTGGTTCAATTGGTGGATTTACTTTAGGTGCAAACAAAATATCAAGTACTAATTTAGTTCTTTCTTCTTCAGCAACTGCTGCTGATTTAATCATATCTGCTAGTAATTTTAATGTTACGGCTGGTGGACAAATCACAGCTTCAAATATTAGAGTTGATGGTGGTAAGGTTGGTGGATTTAAAATTGATAGTACCAATATATTAAGTCCTAATCTTACAATGTCAAATGCTGCTGGTGGTAAAATTACTTTAAATCAAGGTACTACATTTTTAAGTGGTAGTGGTGAAGGACAAATTGCAAATGGTAAAATAAGTTTTAATAAAGATGGTGATATTACAATCACAGATGCTACATTATCTTTACCAATCACTCAACCACCAAGTGAATTTTTTGATGTAGCTAATTCTAAATTCGTATGTTTAATATCAGGTTCAACTGGAGCAGTTGATGCTGGTATGAATTATGGTACTTTTGAAGATGAAACAACAATTACAATTTTAGGAACAGGTTCTTCTGATGACATAAATCGTCCAATTAAAGAAACAATATTCGTACAACACAAATTTTCAAGTGGTAGTATTGCAGCTTCAAGTTTTAACTTTGGTGATATTATTGAAGCAAATAAACCAATCACATTAGTGGAAAGTGCAAAAGCATCTGATGGTAGTAAAGGAAAAGAAGCCACTCCATTGAATTTTGCTTCTAAACAATTTTTAACTTATGGAGATAGAAATCATCCAATTCAAGTAATGATGTATTCACCATTTGCGAGTGGTTCAGTTACAATGTCTGCTCAAAATGTAGGTACTGATAATCCTGGTGGTGGTACTTTTACTCCATTTGTTAGTGGAACAATTCAACCTGACGGAACATTAGATTTAAGAAGTTCAGGTTCAGCTGATTCAGGTGAAAACATTGTTACCTTAATTCAATCTACAGTCCCAATTGTTGCACAATCTGTTGGAACAAGAGATGGTGATAACGAAGATGCTACAGTATTAATGCCATTGGATTCAGTTATCTTAAATGTAGATAATGATAGTGATAGAAACCTTAGACTCGATTCAACCACAACAGTAAAAACATTTACTGCGGTAACATCAAGTACAACTGCACCAACAGCTTTAGTTACGCCTGGTGAAGAGGGTAAATCATTTATGAAAGTTTTCACTTCAAGTAATGCAGCTCAAATACAATATCATTTGACTGGTGATGGAAATGGTTCAGACGCAGTTCAAGGTATTGGTACAAACACTATTGGTAATCAATATATTATTCCTCACGCAGTAGGTGGTGTTGGGATTTTATCAACTGAACCAGCTATAATTAGTTGTAGTCAAATGAACAATGATGGAACTCTTACATTTTTATTTGGAGTCGACCACACTTCAGCTTCAATATCAACACCAATAGGTTTCCAAACTGGTAGTACAATGAATGGATATTCAGCAACCACTACAGGTTCAGACCACATATCAGCGTCTTTATCACCAAAAGGATTATACATTCAAGGAACTGGTAATTTTGGATTAAGAACAAATACTGTAGATCATGATGAATACACACCATTAGGATTTAGAAGTGGTGTAACGACATCTTATAATCAAAATGTAAGATATGTTTTTGAACCTGCTAATACATCGGTGATTACAGGTGATAGGATTCAAACTGGTAAAATTCAATCAAATAATTTAAGTACAACTGCTGGTTCTGAATTTAATTTAACAGATGGAACATTTAAACTTGGTGGAACATCAAATTCTCATTTATCATTCGATGGTTCAACATTAGTAGTAAGTGGAACAATAAGTTCAAGTGTTGGAGAAATTGGTGGTTGGACAATAGGTTCTTCAACATTAATTGGTGGTAATGTACAACTTCACTCTGCTGGTACAATAAAAGTTGGTAGTGTCGCAAATGCATCAACAACTAATACAACAAATGCTGGATTTTTTGCAGACAATAATGGAAATGTTCTAATAAAGGGTGATGACAATAATACAAACTATTTAAAATTTGATGTTGATGGTGGTGATTCTACTTTACAAATAAAAACACCCGCTCTTGAATTAGTTGGTGGTAACTTAAAACTAAGTGGTTCAATAACTTCAAGTGCAGGTGAAATTGGTGGGTTTACTATTGGTAAAAATCAAATATCAAGTACTAATTTAGTTTTATCATCATCCACAACTGCAACTGATTTTATAATATCAGCAAGTAATTTTAATGTTAAAGCAAATGGACAATTAACAGCATCTAATGCAAAAATAACTGGTGACATTGGCGCTACAACCATTACAACACCAAGTGCATCAATTGATGCAAATGGTAATCTTATAGCTAACTCTGGTTCAATTGGTGGATTTACAATAAGTGATACATCAATAAGTTCAAGTGGTTTATTGCTTAAATCAACAGGACAAATTACTGGTTCAAAAGTAAAATTAGATGGTGGTAATATTGGTGGGTTTAATATAACAACTTCATCAATTGAATCTACTACAGGTACATTAAAATTATATAATAGTGGACAAATCACAGGTTCAAAAATAAATTTACAAGGTGGTCAAATTGGTAACTGGCAAGTTACCAATCATTTAAATAGTGATGGTGATAGTTCAATAATTATAACTAGTGGTTCAGGTGCTAATATGGAACGATTATCGGTTAGACTCGGAGCACTACCTAATAGTCTTAATATGAGTGGTACTGGCCTTTTAACTGATGATTTAAATAAAGCTGGAATAATGGTTGGTAAATTTTCTGGTGAACAAGGAGTATCATTTACAAGTCCAACTGGTTCTATATTTTTTGAAACATCTGAAGATAAAAATGGAAAACAAATCAATCTAATTGCTGGGTTTGAATTTAATCAACAAAAAATCTTCACATCAGGTAGTGACGGACAAACAACAGGATTAGAATTAAATAGTGAATTAGGAGTTATCGGGCATGGTGATTCTTCTAATAGAGAATTTGAAACTCACAATGGGCAATTTAGATTTACAGAAGACACTATTTCAACTTCAGATGGGAATGGTGCAACATATGATAATGATAATAATTTAAATAATCTTAACAATGGTTATCAACAACCAACAGATGGTGGAGGAACAGGATAATGGAGGTTTTAAATGGCAAGTAATTATGATTTTAGAATATTAATTGATACGGTAAGTGGAAGTACAAAATCATTTGGGACAAGTTCGTTTGTAACATTAGCAACCAATACATCTCAAGTTTTAAACACGAGTGAGGTTGTAGAAAAAATTAATACTTTAAAAAGTATAACATATTTTAATGGTGAAACACATGAAACAGCAAGTTCATTATATGCAGCAAAAGGTGCCTTTCAGATTAGTGGTAGTACGGGAACGGATACTAATTATCAATTTATATCTGCTAGTATGAAAGGAGGAGGAGACTCTGGCTCAATTGTTTTTCATGCCAATTCAACTCCAACTTCTGGTGGTGATTATATAAAAAGATATAAATTTTTTGGAAATAAAGTTTGTAATGTAATAGGAGTTCCTGAAAATTATTGGATTTATGCAGATAAATTTAGATTAACCAACACTGGTTCAGAAAAAAATTATATATCAGGTGATGTTTTGGCTCAATCCATACATTTAAGAGATAACTTTGCAATATCAAATGCAGGTTCTATAACTTCTGACTTACCAATGAAACACGCAGAAAATACAGATAGATGGATTAAATGGCAAAATGTTTCAGGTTCTTTACCACAAAATGATATGTTGATTGGTTATGGTAATCAATCAAATAAATATATGATTAGAATGCAAAATAATAATAATTTAATCATTAGTTCATCTGCAGTTACAGCTAGTGGAAATATGAGGATTCAAGGTGATTTAATATTAGATAACACAACAATTACGGCAACTGCAACAGAATTAAATAAAATGGATGGTGGTACAGCCGCTTCTAACATAACACCAGCCGATACCGATAGAGTTGTTTATAATGATAATGGGACAATGAAACAAGTAGCTATATCTAAATTAGCAACTTATTTTGATGATGAAATAACTGCAATGCCAAACTTAACATCTGTTGGAACATTAGGTTCATTAACTGTAACTGGTAATATAATTGCAAGCGGAAGTATTGTTGGAGATGGTTCTACAAATATTACAAATATAAATGACATTGAATGTGATGAAATTCAACATAGTGGTGATCCAAATACAAGAATCCATTTTGGTACGGACCACATATACTTTGATGCTGGTAGTACAGATTATGATAAAATGAGAATAAATTCAACTGGAATTGTTATTAATGAAGATTCACAAGACTATGATTTTAGAGTTGAGTCCAATGATAATACACATATGTTGTTTGTTGATGCAAGTGCTAATCGAGTTAGTATCGGAGATAGTATACCATTGTCTACATTACATATACAACATACAGATACTACTACAAACGCTGTTACCAACCAATATTCAGACTATTTATTAACATTAAGAAATAATACCGATACCTTAAATGCATTTGCTGGTATAGCATTTGATGTTTCATCTGAAACTGATGCTGATGCAATAGGAGCTGCTATAAAAGGTCTGTGTGCAAACACAACTGCTAATTTACACGACACTCATTTAACTTTCCATACAAATGATATATCCGATGATGATTTGACTGAAAGAATGAGAATTACTAACGATGGTAATGTTGGAATTGGAGCAGACACTCCAACAGAAAAATTACAAGTGGAAGGTAACATAAGTGCGAGTGGTCATATTTATCAATCTCAATATCCAGCATTTTCAGCCACTGTTACTGGTGATGATGATATAGATGATACAGACTCAACAGATTGGCAATCCATTACATTTGATAAAGAAATTTTTGATGTGGGTGGGGACTTCGACCATACTGCAGGTATACCTAAATTTACAGCACCTGTAAAGGGAATTTATCAATTTAATCTTACGGTTACTATTCAAAATTATGATACTGGTATGGATGCATTTGGAATAAGACTTTATACTAATGCATCAAGTCACGACCCTACTGGTCATAATTATGATATGAATCAAGTTTTAGAAGTAGATGGTTCAGGCGAACATCATAGTTTTGGTTTCTCAAAATCTCTTAAATTGGATGTAGGTGATATTGTTTATCCTCAACATCGTTCAAATGATACATCTGGAACTTTTGATGAAGCTGCTACCTTAAATAGTAGTTTGACGGATTTAACTTGGTTTGATGGACACTTAGTAACACCATTACCTTAATAAAAATGAATGAAAACAATAAAACTTTATATTTATATATGAATAGGACTATACGATGAGTAAATCCAAGATAAAATGGAATGGAAATACTGTAGATGGAAGAACAACTTCTATTGAATGGAATGATAATCCATACACTTGGGGTGATGTAGCATTAGCAGTTGAAATAGCAGATGCTATTGATGGTGTTGGTGGTTATAAGAAACGAAAAGAGCGTCTTGATAATATATTCAAAGACGAAGATAAAAAGAAAAGATTTATTCACTTGGTTTGTAGAATAAAAGGTGAAAAAGTTTACGATGATAAAGTAGAAGTAAAAGACATTGATGTAAAAGTAGAAGATGCAGAATTAGTTGTCGAAACCATTGTAAAGAAAGTCAAGCTGGAGATAAAAGAAAATGTATAAATTATATACCGATAAACAAGAAACCTTCGAATGTGATTTATTTTTAGAAGGAGCAGATTTAAAAGAATCAAGTGCTAGACTTATTGTTGAATCAAATGACTTAACATTAATGTTCAAGGGTACAATTGATGAAAAAGGAAATTGTAAAGTTCCTATTAAAAAATTAAAAGGGTTGATGAGTGAAAACACTACAGGTGATATAAAGTTAGAAGTTATAGCTGAAGATACATTGATTGAACCTTGGCAATCTGATTTCGTTGTATCAACTGCAAAGAAAGTTACGGTTGAGGTAAAATCTCAAAAAGAAGAAAAACCACAAATTAAAGAATCTACAAAACCACAAGTAAAAGTTAAATCGGTTAAAAATTATGTAAATCCAATTAATGAGATGGTTAAAATATTGATTGAAAACAATATAACAATTGATAAAGTGTTACGAGATAAAAAGAAAATTGCACCAATATTAAACAATTATGCTAACACTATTAATTATCAAGGAGGAACTCAAAAGTTCATAAAAGAAGTAATTAATAAATTAGCAAAAAACTAAAGGTTATATAAATGTCATTCGATTTAACGAATAAGAACATCCAAGATACCTTTCAGAATGTATTACAACAAACTGGAAGTACTGGTGAGGTTTATGATTTAGAGGGTAACAGAGTTACTAATGTAAATATAAACACCATTAGTTCCTCTATTATAACATCCTCTATAATTGAAATACCAAACGCAAGTAATCAAACAGGTAATAAATTACATGCAAGAAGTGGTGTTTTGTATTTTGGTGGAACAAATCTTGAAACTGGTGGTAGTGGATTATCAAATATAGTTGAAGATAACACACCACAATTAGGTGGTAATTTAGATTTAAATGGTAACCAAATTAGTGGTAGTGGTAAAATAGAAGTAACAACTGCTGATACAAATGATTTCTTTTTATTGAAATCAGGTAGTTTAGATAGTTTAAAAGTGAATGGACAAGGTGTGTTGGTTTTAGGTGGATTTACATTTGAACCAACTGCTATAAAAGGTGGTGTTTATTATAATGATACAGAAGATGAATTTTATGCAGGAAAACAAAATTAAAAATAACGGAAAATAAATTTTATATATATTTATATACAAGATTAGGAGAATATAATGGCCGAATGGAAAAAGATAATAACAAGTGGTAGTAATGCCGAACTAAATCAGATAACTGCTAGTGCAGTTAAATTTCCAAATGATTCAATACCAATAGCCTCACTAGCTTCTGATGCAGTTACTATAACTGCCGGAGATGGTTTAAAAACAGGTGGTTCAGTTACTCTCGGTGGTTCAGTCACTTTAGACATTGATGTAAGTGATTTTGCTGGAACTGGATTAAGTGGAGACGGCTCAGAGAATTTAAATATAGATGCGGCTCAAACAGGTATTAATTCTATTTTAGCAACCGACTTAGTGTTGGGTGAAGATGCTCAAACAAAAATTGATTTTGAAACTATTAATGAAATACATTTTGATGTAAATAATACAGAATTATTTAACATGACTGGAAACCAACTGAGTGGTAGTGCGGTTTCAACGGGTTCATTCGGACATCTTGTGGTTGGGGGAGGTGAATTTTCATCTGCTTCATTAGCTGCAGCTGTAGCAAACGATGGTGATGTTACTGGTGTGACTGCTGGAACTGGTATGACTGGTGGTGGGGCTTCAGGTGCATTAACCTTAAATGTAATTGGTGGTAATGGTATAACTGCTAATGCTGATGATATAGCGATTACAGCGGCTCAAACAACCATTGAATCTATATACAAAGCAGATTTAGTCATTGGTGAAGATTCACAAACCAAAATAGATTTTGAAACTATTAATGAAATACATTTTGATGTAAATAATAGTGAGTTGTTGAATTTAACTGGTAATTTAATTAGTGGTTCAGGTGTTTCAACAGGTTCATTTGGACATTTAGTTGTAGGTGGGGGTGAATTTTCATCAGCTTCACTAGCAGCTGCTATAGCCAATGATGGTGACATTACTGGTGTGACTGCTGGAACTGGTTTAACAGGTGGTGGAGCTTCAGGCGCTGTTACTTTAAATGTAATTGGTGGTACAGGTATTACTGCTAATGCTGATGATATAGCAGTATCAGCAGCTCAAACTTCTATTACCTCTATACTTGCAGCTAATGTAAAAATCGGTGAAGATGACCAAACTAAGATTGATTTTGAAACAGCAGATGAAATACATTTTTATGCTAATAATACTGAACAAGTTTATTTAGCAGATAATATATTTGGACCTCAATCAGATAGTGATGTTGATTTAGGTACTTCAGGTGTTCGTTGGAAAGATGCTTACATTGACACTATAACCACTACAGGTGCTGTTACCATTGGTGGTGACTTAACCGTAAACGGAACAACCACAGTCGTATCATCTTCAAATCTTGAAGTTGGAGATAGATTCATATTATTAAATAGTGGTTCAAATTCAGGTGATGGTGGTATTATTGTTCAACATGGTAGTGCTGGTTCAGGTTCAGCTTTTGGTTATGATGTATCTGTTAATAGATGGGGATTTCCAAAATCAGGTTCTATGGGAAAAAATGCAACAGCAATTGCTCCAGAAGCATATGTTTCAGCAGTTGTAACGGATGACAATGAAGCAGAGTTTAGAAAAAATGGAAACATACAAGTAGATTCAAGTGGAGATATTTTCATATATGTTGAATAAGAGGTATGAATGTCAATAAATTTTAATGGTGGATTTAAAATAGGGGGTGTTGAATATCATCATCCTTTAACTTCAGAAGAAATAAGATTTTTATTAACAATATTGAAAACTTGTAATTTTCAAGGTGCAGAGTTGGAAAACTTAATGGTCATCGTAATGAAATTACAAGAAGAATATAAAAAGGTTTTAGAAAAAGAAGAACAAACAAAGTAGTTATCGGCCTAATGAGTGGCATCATTGGGAAGTGGGCTTATCACAAGTAACCAACCATAATTAGGAGGAATATATGCCGAACTGGAAAAAAGTTATTACTTCAGGTAGTAATGCACATCTTAATCAAATTACATCAAGTGGTTTTAATTTAGTAGGAACTGGAACTGCAGAATTGGAAGTAGCTGGACACATAACTGCAAGTGGAAATATAAGTTCAAGTGGTGATATAACTGGTGACCGATTATATTTAGATAGAACTATAGAAGCTGTAGGTGGAGTAACCGCAGGAGGATTTACCACAACAGGAAATACAACATTTGGAAATGCAGCTACAGATACTCATACTTTTACTGGACACATAACCGCAAGTCAAAACATAAGTTCAAGTGGAAATGTAATAACTTCAGAACTTATTACTAGTAAAATATCAGACGATGGAGCTACTAATGGTAAAATTGATATAGATAGTAGTAATGCAACACTTCAAATTAGAGCTCAAAATAATACATCTCAGGGATTAAAATTTTATGGTGGAAATGTTGGAGTTGCAGCACCTGAAATAAATACTGATACTCTTAGTGCTCTCAACATAAAAGTTGCTAATTTTTATAGACTAAATTTTAGTAGTACAAACACAATATTTAATCAAGGTAATGGAAATTATGATTTTCAAATTGATGGTGATACAAATGATAAAGTGTTCTTTTTAGACGCTGGAACAGAAAAGGTTGGTATTTCAACAAATACTCCAGCATCAAAATTAACTGTCTTTGGTGATATATGGGCAAGTGGTTCAAATGGACACATAACCGCAAGTGGAAACATTAGTGCAAGTGGATTCGTAACAGCTTCAGGATTTAAAGGTGATGGTAGTGGATTATCAAATGTAAGTGCTACCGTTGGTGGTAATACATTCGCAACAGATTTAAAAATCGGTAGAGATGCTGACAATTTAATTGATTTCACAACAGATAATCAGATAACATTTAGAGTTTCTACAGGTAATAATGTAGTGATGAAAGCAAGTGGTGAAATTGAAGCTACTTCATTAGATATAAGTGGTGATATAGATGTCGATGGAACAGCAAATTTAGATGCAGTTGATATAGACGGAAATGTAGATGCAGCTGGTTCAATTACAATGGCTTCTAATCAATTTTTATATTTCGATGAAGACCAAACTTGTGCTTGGAGGGCATATAATTCTCCAGGTGGTCGTATAATGATGAATAGAATTGGTGGTGTTGGTGGGTTGATGTCTATGTCAGGTAGTGGTGGTAAAGCATATGTTGGTATAAATATAGGAACTGCTGGAGGTCACGCTAATGAAGGTTTAACCGTAAATGGTATGTTAAGTTCATCTGCTCAAATCCATACAAAATCACACATAACCGCAAGTGGAAACATATCATCAAGTGGAAAAATAATAACAGAACAAATTCAAGGCCCTACACCAGCAATACATCAAGGTGCTTTACCAGCTAGTAGAACAGCTGGTTTAACTATAGCGAATAATTTAGATGTAAGAAGTCACATAACCGCAAGTGGAAACATAAGTTCAAGTGGAAATGTAATTGGTGCACAATCAACATTTGGTAGAGTTAATATAGATGGTAAATATTTTGACCAATCACCTACATATTCAACCAAACTTTATTCAAATGTAGGATTTCATTTAGAAGAGGATTTAGTTGTAGGAACACACATAACCGCAAGTGGAAACATAAGTGCAAGTAATTTTCAAATGCCTACTGGTGGAAAATTATTTAATACCTCGAACACAAGTCAACATATTGATTTTAATAGTTCAGCTGAATTACATATTGAAAGTTCAACAATTCAATTGACTGGACCAGTTACAAGAATTATTGCGAGTTCTAATTATCAACTTGATAGTGATGATATAAGATTAGGTCAACAATATGCAGGAGGAGCAAATAATGTTACTATAATGAAAGGACACATAACCGCAAGTGGAGACATAAGTGCAAGTGGATTCGTAACAGCTTCAGGATTTAAAGGTGATGGTAGTGGATTATCAAATGTAAGTGCTACTGTAAGTGGTGACACATTCGCAACAGATTTAAAAATAGGTAGAGATTCTACGGATTTAATTGATTTTTCAACTGCTGATAATGTTATAGGATTTAGAGTAGGTAACAATGATGAAATGAAATTAACCACCACAGCTCTACATCCTGCAACAAGTAATGGTTCAGCTTTAGGTCTTGTTAATAGACAATGGTCGGATTTATTCCTTGCTGAAGGTGCAGTTATAAACTTTGATAATGGTGATGTAACCATAACTCAAACTGCAAATGATTTAGCAATAGCTGGAACAACTGGAACAAGTTTCGTTGGACACATAACCGCAAGTGGAAACATAAGTTCAAGTAATACTGGTGCAGCTGGTGATGGAATTTATGCTGCTAGTTTTTTTACCGAAGATAACTTAGCAATATCTTATAATAGTGGATATAGATTTGCATTTGCAAATAACTTGCCAATTCAATTAGGAAAATCTGCTAATCCTATATACCTTATTGGTAATGTAACCGCAAGTGGAAACATAAGTTCAAGTGGTGATTTATTTGCAGGAAGTGCTTCATTTGGAACAACAAATCAAGCTAAAATGTTAACTGTACAGGGTGATATAAGTGCAAGTGATGATTTAATTGTAGGTGATGATGTATATGTTGGTGATGATTTAGTCTTGGAAGGAGCAACCGGTGCTATTCTATATGAAGGAGGTACAGGTAATACTGTAGGTTCACTTACCTATAATGATGGGGGGATAAAAGTTAATGCTGGTGGTAATAATCCAGCATCTACAACACATTTATTTGTAACTTCAAGTGGTGGTGTTGGTTCTACCAATGCAAGAGTAGGAATAGGAATAACTGCAGACCCACCAAATGTACCAAAAATGTTAACTGTAGCTGGTGACATAAGTTCAAGTGGAAACTATATAGGTAATAGACAATTTGATAAAACATCAAATACTGATGCTACTCATCAAGGTGACATAGTTTACTTTGGTGGTACGACATCAATGGATAATGGTAAAATTTATCATTATAAATCAGATGGAACTTGGGAGTTAGTGAACGCAGATGCTGTAGCAACCTCCGATGGTTTACTAGGTGTTGCATTGGGAGCAGCTTCAGATACAAATGGAATGTTGTTAAGGGGTATGGTTACATTAGACCACGATCCAGGTGCGGTTGGTGATGTGTTGTTTATAAGTGGAAGTGGTGGAAATGCCTCAGCAACAGCTCCAGCTCTTAATAACAATGTTGTTAGAGTCGTTGGTTATTGTTTAGATGCTTCAAATGGACAAATTTGGTTTAATCCATCATCAACATTTGTAGAAGTGAGTGCTTAATGTGGAATCTTAAAAGTAGAACACGGGTTCAAGTAGAGGAAAATAAGTATAGAGTTTACCCCTCAGATGGCCCAATAGGTTATAAAAAATCAGATGGAACATTTGGTGAAATAGACCATACTTTTAATGATACTTCTTCTTCAATAGGTGATATATCTTTAATGGATAAAGGTATAGTGAGTGTTGGAAAGAGAAAAGGAAACAACCCAACAAAAGTAGTTGGAATCCGACCTGATAATAATCAACATTTAGGAACACAACAATTAGAATTTAGTTTAATTAATGTAGAATTAGATGGTGTATCTCAATCTTTTGATGTTGAAACTGATTTAGAAATTATGTTAGGTCCTGCTAATGTATATCAATTAGTTAAAGTAAATAAAGACTTTAATGATTTTAAAGTTGAATTTGATATATATGCTAAAGATTTAGAACTTCAAAATTCAAAATATTCAAGTGTAACAACTATAAGAGAAGACTTTGATTTCAATCTAACTAATTTAGGTGAAATTGAGGGCGGAATTTCAAATAGAACTTTAAATAATATCTTTACTGAAAATAGAGATACACCATTTATAGATTCTTGTATATTTCAAATAACAAACAATTATATAACTACTGGACAATATTCTAATACAGAAGAATTTGGTGATAATGATTTATCTAATTATGTGATAGATAATAATCTTTATGGTAATGGTAGTAGTGTTTATTATAAAGATTGTATAATATTTCTTGCTAAATCATATAATATAGATGAAAACATAGAACAAATTATGGTAAACAAATTATGTGGTTTGTATGGATTGGAAAATTTTGATGATGGTGGTATTGGACAATATCTTACTAAAGATAATAAAAAAGTTATTGGATATTATACTTTGGATAATGTATTTTATGCATTTATTAACACTAAAGCAATACCTGATGATATAAAAACATTATTTCAAAGAAAAACTTTTAACGATACATCATTTTTAGATATTACATTATCTGATTTTAACACATCAATCACAAATAAATTTAATAAATTTAATGATAATTTGACAATTACATTAGATACGGATTATTATGAACCAATTCATGATAGATTTGTTTTTAAAATAAATAAAAAATCATTTTATATTAATCTTCCTGTTTTAATTGATGAAAATTATAATAAATTAGATTTAGGAACAACTCATTCATTGAAACAAAACAGTGATGGTAGTTATAGATATACAAAATATTTTACAATGTATGGTTTTTTAAAAAATTCACACAATATAAAATACATTGATGCAGATTTAGCTGTAGATAGTAGTTATAATCGTTCTAATCTATATACACATGGCACTTCTACTAGTGTTCAAAGAACCCAATCTAATTTTGATACTCAGAGAAATGCATCTACTGGTACAGGTTTTTTAGGATACAATTTACAATACCAAGACCTTCAGATGATTATGGCCGGAGCTGCATCTGTAAAAATTACACCTCAATCAGGTTCACCTACATATTCATATACAAATTATAACAGTTGTATATTGAATTTTGATACATCGGGTATATCTGGTGTAGTATCAAGTTTAGTTTTAAAAATGACAGCTAAGGCTTTTACAACTGGTGTTACAGGATATACAGGAAATATGAACATAATATTTGTAGAATTTAATTCAGAGTTGGATGAAGCAACTTCTGATTTTAATGATTTTTCTGGACATACCTCAGATTGGGATGCTGATGATATTACTGAATTTTCATCTGCTATAGCAGTAACTAATACTGCAACTGGTACAGAATTAGATTTTACATTAAATTCAACTGCTAAAAGTTATATGCAAAACAATAGTAGTATGCAGATTGTTCCACAAGAATATGATGAGTGGTATTCTGATAATTTTAATGCTAGCATTAATACAAGCATTAGTGCACAAAGAACATTCGCTGCAAATACAACAGCTGCATCCTCTAATTTAAGACCTTTTTTGGAATATGAAGCAGGTGCTGCTAGTGGTTATGGACATAAAGTTGCAGGAGTAGCAGCTGCTAGTATTGGAAAAGTAAAAGGTGTTGCTACTGCAAACATTGGTAAAGTGATAGGAGTTGATTAAAAACTTTTTCTTTCTTTACTTTTCTTATATTTATATATGAATAAAACTTTATAAATTTGGAGAACTAAATTGCCAATAACATTTAACTCATCAGGTGGATTTTTTAACGGAACTATTAGTGCTAGTGGGAATACTATATTTATTCAAAGTAGTGGTTCTGTTGGTTCAGTTAATGTTGGTAATGTGGAATACACAGGTTCTCAAGTTATCGAAAAAGATGCAAGTGGAAATGTTAGGAATAAAAAAACTTTCAATACAGATGGTTCAATCACACAAGAAAAATTTGATGCTAGTGGAAAAACAGCTGAAACAAAAATAAAAGACCCAGCAAAGGGAAAAGAATTTAGAAGAAGTGGAAGTGCTACAACTAATCAAATAGAATTTCAACAAAATAATGCCGGAGCATTTATAACCGTATCAGGTTCAACACCTGGTTTTAATATTATAAAAACTAATGCAACTAATGAATGGAGAATGTTAAGGCAAACTTATGATATAATGTATGCTGGTGGAAATGCAGTATTTAATATTGGTATTGATGATAATCCAAAAACTTGGTATATAAATCCTTCTCTAGGTACTGGTGCAAGTGACGCGTCATTAATACAAGTATCACAATCTGGTGATGTTATTATAAAAGGTAAATTAACTGCAAAAGAACTTCATACCGAATTTACAAGTGCTTCAATCATATATGAAAGTGGTTCAACGCAATTTGGTGATACATTAGATGATACCCACGATTTCTCAGGTTCATTTAATGTTGTGGGTAATATAACCGCAAGTGGAAATATAACAAGTTCATTAACTTCAACTGCATCATTTGGACACTTTATTGGTAATGGTAGTGGGTTGACAAATGTATCAGCAACTTTACCAGCTAATGTGGTTTCAAGTTCTGCGCAAATAGCAAGTGATATAAGTGGTTCATTTAATGCTGCTTCTTCATCGTTTTCAACAAGGGTAGCTGCTAATGAAGTTATTACTGCTAGAGCGTTGGTATCGAGTTCTGCACAAATAGCAAGTGATATAAGTGGTTCATCAACTTCACTTTCATCAAGTTTGGCAGGAAGAGTTAAAACAAATGAAACTAAATTAGCAACAATTGAAACTAACGCTGATGTAACTGATACAAGTAATGTAACCTCAGCAGGTGCTTTAATGGATTCAGAATTATCTGAAATTGCAACCGTTAAAGCATTAACAAAAGCTGGTATTAGTGGTTCTTTAGGTTCAAACGCATCATTAATTAGAAGTTTAACTGCCGCTAGTATATCAGGTTCTTTTACAACAGCATCTTCATCATTTTCAACAAGGGTAGCTGCTAATGAAGTTATTACTGCTAGAGCGTTGGTATCGAGTTCTGCTGGACACATAACCGCTAGTGGTAACATAAGTGCAAGTGGAATAGTTTATGGAAGTCAAGGATATTTTGAATCTAATAACGGCACATTGTTAACATTAGAAAGAAATAGTGACCAAAATGCAGCTATAGTTTTTAAAAACACCAATGGTACTATGGTTGCTGGTATAGATGAAGATATACAAAACAATGGTGCCAACATTTTTGGTATTGGATATTATGGAGATTTGATAGATAACGATGGTCAAAATCATGCTACTTTTGTTGTAACTGGTTCACAAGTCGTTATTAATAATGCAACATCTGCAAGTAGTGGATATGAATTAACTGTGGGTGGTGATATACATGCAACTGGAAACATAAGTGCAAGTGGAACAATAAGTGCAAAAGAATATATTGGAAACATAAGTTCAAGTGGTGATTTGTATGGTAGCAATTTATATGTTGAAGGAGGAAAGGTTTATGGTGATTCGGCATATAACAATTATCTTAATTTTAATAATTCATCAAGTTTATTTGTAATACAGAATAAAACATATGTTAAATTTGATGGTAGTAATAATCAAAGAGAGGTTACTGTCAATGAAGGCACTAATGATATTGATTTTAATGTTAAAGGTAATGCAAATGAAAAGGTATTCTTTGTAGATGCTGGAACAGAAAAAATAGGAATGCATGGTGTTGAAACACCAACTGCTGGTTTACATATTGAAGATGATTTATGGGTAAGTGGTTCAAATGGACACATAACCGCAAGTGGAAACATAAGTGCAAGTGGTGGAACTATTATTGGTAATAGAGGTAGTTTTGTAACCCAAGTATCTACTCCATTAATAGCATCAAGTGATACAACAGAAGTACATATTAATGATAATTTAAAGGTAACTGGACACATAACCGCAAGTGGAAACATAAGTGCAAGTGGAACGATTACAATGTTAACTGCCTCAATTGGTGGTGGAATATTCACTTCAGCTTCATTAGCTGGAGGGGGTGGTGGAGCTGTATCTGCAGTTGCTAATGGTTCAAATAATAGAGTCGCTACTTTTTCAAGTGCTGATGCTTTAAACGGAGAAGCTAATTTACTTTTTGATGGTTCAACATTAGAAATAGGTGGAAAATTAAAAGTATCATCAAACATAACCGCAAGTTCAAATATAAGTGCAAGTGGTAATATATCTGCTAGTACAATTAGTACAATTGGTGATATAACAATGAAAGGTGCTTCAACAAAAACTTTAAATATAGGAAGTACAACTCATGGTTCTCGGATAGTATTAGATTCAGATGTTACAAGTAGAAATAAAGATATACATTTTAAATCAGGTGGTTCAACCAAACACATTATTGAAGTGTTTAATGGTAATATGGGTATAGGTGGTAGTGACAGTGTTGATACAATTATTTCTATATCTGGTTCAGGTAATGCAAATGGTAAAGTAGGTATCAATACACCCAATTCATCCACAGATGTAATACCAGAAGAATTAACCGTAGAGGGTAACATAAGTGCAAGTGGACATTTAAATGTAGCAACATATGCTAATATGTTAGATGTAAAACATTTCGCTTATTACATAAGTTCAACTTCTAATGGAGGTGTTAAATATTTTCTACCTCAGAATAGTTTAAGTGAAAATTCAACTGGTAATCCATTCAATAGGTTTTTTGCACCATATGATGGTGTGTTTAAAAAAGTTATAATAAACGCTAGAGACAATAATCCCGGTAATACAACAGTATCATTTCATACTGGTTCAGCTAATGCAAATCCAATTAATGCTGTACAATCAATTTCGAGAGCAAGTTTAGTCGATGATACAGCTTATGAATTTAATTTTTCATCAAGTATTTGTAAAATTAGCAAAGGAGATCATTATTCAGTTGCAGTTCAAGGTACAAATACAGTTACAAATTATTGGCATGGAACTTGGGTAATTGAATATGATACATCAACATAGAGGATAAACAATGGCAGACTATAGAGAAAGAAAAAAAGAAGATTTATATATAAAAGAAACAAGAAAAAGTAAAAACTTTTTTGTTACTAGTAGTGCTAAAATGACTAATGATAAAGACAGAACTTCAACTACAATTAGTAGTAGTGTTTTTACAAAAATGAAAGCTAATTTTGATGCTGGTGACTTTCTTCTTGATGAACATTTAATATCACAAAATGGTTCTATTCTTTATATGATGCAACAGATACAAGAAGATTTAGAAGATGTATACAATGAAGTATCAGCAAGTGCATTTGAAGCGAGTTATTTTCCATTTGCTACAATTGACTCGGGTTCTTTTGGTGTTATTAGTTCAAGTTTAGTTCCTGATAAAGATAATAAATATGATTTGGGTACAAATGGAAGAGAATGGAACAATTTATATGTTGATGGAACTGCTTATATTGATAGTCTTGATTTAAATGGAACTAATATAACTACAACATTAAATGCTAAAGCCATAAAAACAGAAATATCAGGAGCATTCACAAGTTTATCTGCTTCAATTGCTACCGATATAGGAAATGCTGGTGGTGGAACGGTTGATACTGCTTTAAAAAATGGTTCTACAAATGCTGTAACAAATAATGCAGTATATGATGGATTGGCTACTAAATTAAATTTATCAGGTGGAAAAATGATTGGTTTGATAGAAAAACCATATACTTCAATTACTGCTGAAAAACTTTCGGACGCTAAAGGCATAATTGATGCAAGAGCAATATCAATGCTTAATATTCAATCAATGAAAAATAGTAAAGGTTTTACTTTAATATTATGTAGACCTTCTTTTGTAGGACAAGAATTAACAATTATTGCGAATGATACGGGAACTATAAAACATACTGCTGAACCGAGTAAAGATGAAGGTACTTTTGTAATGGCAAATGGAAAAGATATAAGTGTAGCTGTTAATACTGCTTATAAATTTGTGTGTAATTTAAGAATGAAGTGGATTCAATTAACATATCTATAGGAGAATATGATGAAATTTTTACATATGACAGAATCAGAAAAAACAGAATGGGAAACATCAAGCTCATTGAGTGTAACAGCTACATCAGGTTCTTATTTTACAACTGGAAGTGCTGTATTTACAACAGATACAAATAAACTTTATATTTACAATGGAACGACTTGGAAATCAGGTTCGTTTAGTTAAAAAATCCAATCTTTCTTTACTTTTCTTATATTTATATATGAATAAAACTTTATAAATTGGAGAACCATTGTGGTTATTTTAAAACAATTACTTACCGAAGGAGTCTTTGACAAAGGTATTCTGAAAGCCGTTTTTATGGCTGGAGGACCTGGTTCTGGTAAAACCTATGTTTCATCACAAATATTCGGTATTCCAAGTAAAAATATTAATATATCTGTTGGTGGGTTAAAATCAGTTAATTCAGATACAGAGTTTGAATTTCTATTAAAGAAATATGGATTTGCGACATTTGGAACTGGTAAATTAGATATTGATAAATGGCCAGATGAAGTATTTGATATGATTGCTGGTGGAGATGAAGATTCAGAAAATATGACTTTAAGAAAAAAAGCCAAGTTAATGACAATAGATAGAAAAAATAAATATATGGAAGGTCGACTTGGAATGATAATTGATGGTACAGGTCACGATTATAATAAAATTAAAAAGGAAAAAGAACAATTAGAGAAACTTGGATATGATACTTATATGGTATTTGTTAATACTTCATTAAAAGTGGCTCACGAAAGAAATAAAGAAAGAGAAAGAAGATTACCTGAAAAGATATTAGAAAAGTCTTGGAAAGATGTTCAAGCTAATCTTGGTAAATTTCAAGGTTTGTTTGGAACAAAATTTGCAGTTGTGGATAATTCAAAGTTTTTAAAACCTGAAGAAGCACAAAAGAAATTTGGAATGATTGTTAAAAAGTATATTAACAAATTCGTCAAAGGACCTGTTAAAAATTTTATAGGTAAAAAATGGATTAAACATAATTTACTTCTTAGAGGTAAAAAATAGATTTTTGATAAAAAGAAGGATACGGTTACACTAACGATATAACCAATAAACTGGAGAACTGATATGGAAAACGAAATCCAAAATCAGGTTTCATTAATTCTCGGTGAATACGGGTGGTTATTTATAGTTGGTATTTTAACATTACTTTTCAGGTCTACAATTGAAAAACTTGTAGCTGGATTTATGATATTTCAAGGTAATGATTATAATGAAGACGATGTTGTAGAAGTAGACGGAAAGCCAGGACGAATAGTCAGAGTGGGAATCTGGTCTACAACATTTTTTACCTATGATGTAGTGGATGGTATTATCGTAGGTGGAAGTAAATTAGTAATTCAGAATGACAAACTGAAGGATATTAAAATAGAAAAACCTTTACCACTTTTGGACTTGTCAAAATATAAAGTGGATACTTCTTGTGTTGATTTATTAACAGAGTTAACGAGAGTTGTTAAGAAACACGAGAATAACATACAATAGGAGAAAGTAAATGAAAAACTTAATAATACTATCGTTATTATTGATATTTGCAGTAGGATGTAAATCAGAGGTTGTTGAAGAAGTACCTGTAAAAGAACTTACAGATGAGGAAATAGAAAAGATATTTTAGGAGAATAAAATGAAAAAATTACTATCGATACTATTAACAACAACTATCTTATTTGCGACTGAAGGTAGTAATTACTTTATGGATAATTTCCTAAAGTACTCAACATTTTATACAAGTGTGAGTTTGAACTCACCCTTCGTTGCTCAATCAAAATGGGATGTTGATGTTGAAAACGGAACATTTGTTGAAACAACAACAGAAAATGAATTGGCATACAATTTATCAATTGGTGTTAGAAAACTTGCTAGATTTAAATATCAATCTAAAGGTAAAAACTTCTACGATGGTTCTGAAAAAGAATTATCTGATGTTGCTACCATAGGTAATGTAAGTGGTTGGGAATATTTAGTTAAGTATTCTTCAATTCGTGAATTTGGTGAAGAATTTGTTGATACAGAATCTTGGGTTAGATTCTTAGGTGATAACTATGTAGTCAAAGGTTCATATGCAAACTTTGGAAGACAAGGTTTAGAGTTTGGACAATTAGATGCTAGATGGAGAAAACCTGTAGGAACTAATTGGAACTTTTCAGTTGGTGGTAACTTTAGAGGACACCCAGCATATGGTTTATTTCCATTTAATGATTGGTTAGCTGGTTCAGGTGGACAATGGTGGACATTAGCTTATGAATATGGATACGATGATGAATATTGGTTTGAAGATATGAATCAGAATGGTATTCAAGACCCAGGTGAATTTGGTAATTATGAGTGGTTTGATGAAAATGGTGAATTAATTGCAGAAACAGATGACGAGTTTTATGAATACTATTATGGTGATATAATCAATCTTTACAATGAAGAAGAGATTGACAAATTAGGTTATCAATGGGAATCTTCACTTGTTATTGGTGTAGATTACTATTTATATGAGAGACAATATTGGATTCATGGATGGGCTTCAATAATGCCATTCAGTAAAGGACTTACAGATTACTCTTTCGATTATGAAAGTGGTGATGTGGATTTTGATATTGGTTTAGTAGCTGGATATAAATTTAACAGAAGTATTGGTATCTTCGGTGAAGGTAGATATTTAAAATATTTCGGAATAGATGCTTATGAACTTAAAGCAGGAATTAATGTGACAATATTCTAATGGCAATGATAGGTGAAATATTAGTATCTAAAGGATACATAACACAACAACAACTTGATGGTGTGTTGGCAGTTAAAGGTGATACTGCTCAAGTAGGAGAAGTTCTCATACAATGGGGATTACTTACTCAAGAGCAGTTGATGGAAGCGTTGGAGATTCAAGCTCCACCTCCTCCACCTCCTCCACCCCCTCCACCAATTCAACAACCTGTTCAACCTGGATTTCCACCTCAACCTGGTTATCCACAACAACCACAAGTTGTTCAACCAACTGGTGGGCCAGATTTAACAATGGACAACTTACAAACATCAAAGTTTAAGATTGATTTAAAAACTATGGTTTATCTTGGTTCATTATTAGTATCAGGTATCACAATGTATTTTACATTTATGAGTGAGTTGGATGCTAGATTTGGAGCATTGGAATCACAAGACAATACTCTT
>Ga0315316_10000055_pt1 | contig 51457 bp, 51 predicted proteins | sample M160m3416metaG_FD_203702 | JGI IMG/M metagenome (GOLD analysis project Ga0315316, IMG submission 203702) | Ammonia-oxidizing marine archaeal communities from Monterey Bay, California, United States - M1 60m 3416 | ecosystem: Environmental > Aquatic > Marine > Intertidal zone | place: USA... | reverse complement strand
TCAATGTTTCAAGTTCAGTATAAAACCGCCGCTTTCTTCTTTGAAATTTTGGTATGTTGTCCATCACTGCCGGCAACGCAAATATCTGCATAATAGGTTTCATAATTTGATTTGTTATATAAAATACGTAATCCAATTTCAAGTTATTCGCCTTGATAAAATTTGGATGCTCAATCCTTTCACCCTGCAATTTTACCTTACCTTTGGTTTGTACATATGCAAAAGGAACCCGCGAACCTATACTAGGTTTCGTGCCCGGATCTCGTTTACCCATCCGCTCTGCTAAGACCTTATGCGCAATCGTCTTAGGATTTTTATAAAAACCACGCAAAGATTTTGTGATGATAAGCTTCCGCATTGGGAATTTTTCATCAATCATATCATTAATGAATGCACGTGTAAATTCAATAGCTTTATTAACATCACCATTTTTCATTAGAATATCAATGATCCCACCATAAATCTCCTTCACAATTGGCGCATTGTCCCGTCGCTTCAGAACAATCCCCATGCTCTTCCGCTTACATTTATTTGGATCGAATTCATATTGCATCCCCACATAACGCTTCTTAGATAATAAAGCCCACGGCATAATAGTCTTCTCATATTCAAGATCATGTGGTGCCTTTAACATCGAACTAGCTAATTTACCAACCTCTTGTGCTAATTCAATCGTTATTATTAGTGCCTTTTTTCCAGTTATAGGCTGTTTCTGAAGATCACTTAAATTAAAGGTAAAGAAGCAACTATCCGTATCCCCGTAAATAACTTCAGCATTAACCAATACCTTGCCGTAATCCTTCGTATCACACTCGCGATTATGATATACCCGTTCTATCACATTCTTAGCATAAATAAGAAGTTTTCGTCCTGTCGCTGTCGTGCTTGCCGCAACATCTATCTCATAGAAGGCACTAGTCTTTGCACCACATGCACCATACACAGAGTTAGCTGTGATTTTATATCCCAACTGCCTTTTATCGAAAATATTCTTCATAAAATCATTATATGTATCCTCAATGCTACTACAATTCTCCTTCGCAATAGTACTTCTTTCACCACTCTTTTGCAAGATGAAATGGTTATCGTCATCTGATGATAATAATCCTGTATATGTTTCCCCCTCCTTAGTTGTTAAGGTCTTGTACTTAATTAATTTACGCGTTGCTTTTCTTGCTTCTAGTAGTTCAACAAGAATGGCCGGCATTACCCCAAGCTTATTATCAGGATATTGCGCAAATCTACATATTTTAGTTCCCACTTTCGTTTTAATTTCAGCACCCCCCTTCCGTTTCCGAATCCAGCGATATGTGTCATACTCAATATCTACATATTCATAGCCTTCAAGATTATCAAACTCATCGGATCCTGTTTCTATTAGTAAATTACCTTCAAGATCATACTCCTTCGTCCAAACCTTACTATCATGCGATAGATTTTCACTGATCATAGATGATGGATATAGTGAACTATAATCAACACACGCTACCGGCTTGTCAATATATAGATTACATTTTGGCGGTAAACAGATTGCACCTTCATAACTCTCATCCGCTTTCCCCTTTGGAATATCCGGCATTAAAATCCCTTGTTCTCGGCATTTTTTTGCAATAAAACTTAGAAGTTTAATACCTTGTCCGCGCATAATAATAAAGCTGATTGGTACACTACAAATACTTGCCATCTCTACAAATCCTGTAATTACATCATTTTTTTCTGTTAATAATTGAGTTAATATGCAATCCATAACACAATATGTTCCGACAACAGCGCGATCAGCTGATGTTCCATTCGACAATCGAAAGATATCCTGTGGCGATACATCATCCTTTGCTAACGACCACCGAATTTTTTTATCTTGATTTGGCTGAATATCGCCAGCTATCTTGAACTCGCCGCGCTCTAGATTTACATCAAACACGCGAAATTTCTTTCCATCAGCATAATATTCAGTTGAATTTCCTATTTCTTCAAAGCGAACATAATTTCTATCTTGTAAACCAAGTAAATTTTTGCTTTTAAATGTAGTTACATTTTCTTCGTGTGTATACTCCTTTATCATATCACCAATAAAATGCGATGCTACATTATCTAACTTATATGATGGAAGATTTACTTCACGACGAAAATAGTTATACAGATCAAGGGGCACCAACCCCGGAGCCTCTATATACGTCAACTCATGCACACCACTCGCAATTTTAATACTTGTCTTTTTAATATTACATACTTCATCAATATTCTTTGATATTTTTACGAATTCTTCCTTGCAATCCAGCTCCTCTGCCCTAGCTATCATGAATGGATAATCAAAACCAAAAATATTATATCCTAGAATGATATCCGGCTTCTCACGCTTCAATAAGTCACGCCATGCTAATAAGACATGTTTTTCCTTTACATATGATTCTATCGCTATACCCTCAACATCATCACAAGTATCCAGAACTATGCAATGTTTCAAATATGGCTCCTTTTCACCTACTCGCGTAAAAGTTGAACCAATAAATGTAACCTTGTCTCCTTCCAGAGGTGGAAAACCTTGCACTAATGTTTTATCAATATCCTCGAGTTTATCGCCTCGATCGTATTTTGTATTATTAAGAATATCAAGAATTGTATCTTTTACGCGTGGTTTTGAGCGCCAGAAAGCGGGGCGAGCCCATTTGCTGGCTTTGCTCTCTTCTGTCTCCAAAATAATTTTTTCGATGCGCACACCTTTAATAAGGTGTTTAACCGGCTCTTTCAGCCATTTATCAATTCTGCTGTTAATATATTTATAATTTATGCGGCGCGGGTGTTTGGGAAAGACTTTATGAATTCCTACCAAATCATCCATTTCAAATGCTGTCAAGATGATACGTCTTAGCATTGATTGTTGCATGTCCTCATCTTCATCAATCATCTCATGATTATCCCAATAATCTAAGATATCCATTACAACTTTTTTGTAGCTTTTCTTAGGTAGTGGAAAGTCTCCATGACTGCTGCTAGCTTCAATATCAAAGCTACACATCACCAAAGGTATGGGCGCTTCTTCACTTATGGAAGATATTTTATCAAAATTAATACTAAATTCATGATCACATGTAGTTTTTTTTACTCTAGCGACGTGAGCTTGTTGCCTCTCAAAGCCAATCCAGCCTGATGGACTGATATTTTGTATATGGAAATATCTCAGAAGTGGAGGTATATTAGACTCGTAGATTTTCGTACCGCGGTATCCTTCGCGTTTGAGTACGCGGCGTTTGCCCCACCGACTATGCTCATCATCGATCATATTATACCACATTTTTTTGACCCTATTCATAATGGTCGTATTTGGGAAACTTAACTTTACAAATTGATGTTGTTTTCCTCCATCAAATCCATATAGTTTTTTTCTATCGATGAGTTCGACACTTGCAATTCCATCACCACATTTTGTCTTTAATGCCTTGACAAATGCATTCATATTATATCTATGCCATTGCTTATCTTCGGGCACCTTCACGTAGAAGAAAGGTTTAAAATTTCTGACAAAGATACTATATGTTTTGCCTTGAACATCTTTTCCAAACATTTGTATAATAAATTTTTTAGGTTGCCGGCCCTCATCTGTTATTTTTGCTTCATCGTTGAATACATTAAAGTCATAGAGACGACATGATACGTCCATAGTTTATTATAGTAAATAATAAATTATGTTTATTTCAATTTTAAAGTTCAACCTCTTTTAGTATTGAATCATCGGGTGCATTATATTGAATCTTTACTTTTTTATTGCGTAAATGTGTGAGCTTTGAATGAAGGCGTATTTTAAGCCGTGTGATTAAAAAGAATATGCGCATATTATTTTTATGCCTTTCATAGTGCAACTCCATCGCGCATTCTCTCGTCTCTTCTACTAGATCTTTATGTAGTTCCCTTAAATATGCGCCATAATTTCCTAAGTATGTATTACCAACTATTGTGTCGGCAATTTCATATACATTAATACATGAATACAGATCAGTGCTTGATCGGACGTCTTTAACTATACGATTTAGAACATCTTCTCTCTGAATTTGCGCGGAATTGTACCACTTGCTATCCGCGGCCATAATTGTTGGGGCTTGTGGTAAGAATTTATTCTCTCCCGAATCGGCGAAGATTGATTTAGATACTGAACCTGCTAGACGTGAAAACCAACTCATTAATATAATGAGTTAGTTTTTTGGATTTTTTTAAACGAATGCTAAAATTGAATTTAAAAAATATATATTATAATAATTAAGGATGGATAATAAAAACATTGTAATGAAGACAGGGCATGATCTTGTGGATGATAGCGAAGGCGATAAGCAACGGATTGTTGCGATGGTAACAGCTTTTACCGACAAAGCGGTGCGGAGCGCTTGTATTTATGTAAAGCATGGAAAGCGGTGCGTGGTGACTTTAGAGGATATAAAACGCGCGATGATGCTGGAGGTCTTTATGTTCATGAAGAGACCTGGGATTCAAGAAGAGACAGAGGAAATTAGACGACAGATATTTTATGGTGATTCGGATGATGAGGGTGACGAGGATGCGAGTGGCGATGAAGCGGAGGAAGACGGCGCAGATGAGGGCGACGACGCGGATGAGGCGGTAGAGTTTAAGGAAAGTGAGTGTGCTTGCGCACTTTGTAAATGTATTAATAATATTTATGAGAGGTGGAACCCTTGGGAGCCGACAAACACTTGGCAGACCATACTAAGAAAGCATATTGATGGTATGGGCATAGAGGAATCAGATGATGATTCGGATGGTGATTCGGATGGCGACTCAGATGGAGGTTCACCAGACGGCGCGGCGGTTGAGTAAACGATACTTGCGTGTATTATATTTTTTACGGGTTCTTTTTTTTCTGTTTGTTCGAGCGTTTACTCGTCGTCCGTGTCGTCGTCGTCCGTGTCGTCGTCGTCCGGCGTCCTGCGCAATGTAAATTTTTTTTGTGCGGCGTCTCCTAAGAATTTGGTAATATGTCTGTGAATATTAGGATCACCAAATGCGGCTGCTTGCATCGCAGCCTTTGCGCGCCCGCGTTGCAGTGCCGTTTCAGCCACTGATTTAGCCAGCGGTGCTGTTGCGGCTCCTGAACCCGCCGCCGCCCAGCCCGGACAGAATTGTTGCGCTTCTCGGCGACTGATGCCCGCGCGTACCACCGCGTCTTGAAAGATCTGATCAATCATCCTACTCCCGTCTAGATTCGCCGCTCCATGAATAGAGTGATCAATTGCGGGCAAGCTACAAATTGATTCACCACAAGCATTTATGATGTTGCCTACCGCTCCCCTACTGACCAATTCTATGAACATCCGTCCTGTTTCCCGTTGAATTGCACGCCTCCGCGCGTTCCACCGCGCCCATGCTGGCAGGTTCGCATTTGGACCACGTGGTGGTGGCATGGGACCCGCGAGCGCGGCGGCACCATCCCAGCCCTGTTTCAATAGGACCATCGTGGCTGTATCACCTTCACAAACTGATATGCGTCGCTCACCCGCTCTCCTGTGTAGATGGTGTGAACCGGTTTGCTCGGCTATTATCCACGAATGATTTACTGCACCTGCGTCTTTTTCTAATGTTGGTGCTTCCCAGCTTCCAGTGTGAGCCATCGCGGCTGCTTGTGGATCGAAATGAGTAGCATGATCTCGTATAGTTTTCATAGTTTTCCATAATCTTCCTCCAAATGTATAAGGTTTTGCTTTATCATATGTAAATACCCAGTTAGGATCTGCACCTGCTGCGAGTGCCTGTCTAATTTTGTCGGTGTCCATTAAAGCGCAGGCATAAAAAAGCATCCAATCATAAGCACGATTCCAACGTGCGGCAAGCGCTAAACCCACGCCGCCGCGGCGCGTCCTTTTTCTTCTACGCCGTATTTTCCTGCGGTGCCGGGTTTTGCGTTTGCGCCGAGTTTTGCGTTTGCGCCGGGTTTTGCGTTTTGTTTTTCTTCTCCTCTTCCCGCCCTTGGTCGCATGTTTCCACACTTTATTTATGTTCGCCAATCGAACAATATGATAACTGGGTTCGCTTTTTCGGGTACGTAACCAAACGCCGTCACCCTTGCCGTCGCCATCATCAACATGTACACTATCAACAAATTCGTCGTACGTGTGGGTTTTGCCTGTCCAATCTTCCGCGGTTATTTTTACGCGTTTACCTATTAGGATTTCAAAGTCAGCTTTTGTATATTTCCCCCCCGTTGGTACTAATTCTTTCCAAGACATTATATTATAATGTAATATAATATATAGGCGTGATCTTCAATTAACTAAATTATTAATATTTTCGTGTATTATATTTTTTACGGGTTCTTTTTTTTTTGTTTGTTCTGCGTCTGCGTCTGCGTCCTCCGGAAAGGCAGAAAGCGGTGCAACCTCCACGCTTGTTACGTTTACGACGTCTGTGGCGAGTTTTGCGTTTTGTTTTTCTGTTTGTCCGGCGGCGGCGGCGTCCTCCGGAAAGGCAGAAAGCGGTGCAACCACCGCGCTTGTTACGTTTACGGCGTCTGTGGCGAGTTTTGCGTTTCTTATGCTTCTTGCGTTTTTTTGTCTGCCGACCGCCCTTTTGTCCGCTTTTGGGTGGAGTAGCTGTTTCGCCTTGGGCAGCCGCAGTTTTGGCCGCCTGCGTACTTCCTGCATACCCGGGGGTAGGTGTAAATTCTACTTCACTATCATATTGTGATGCCATAGTTCCTTTTGCTAAAGTGGTATTTCCGACCACGGATGCGGAATTTCCATTTTCTGGTCCGGCAACATGAACGCCGGTATTAGATTGCGGCACGACAATTTCATCATTTGCTGTTCCGCCGGCTTCAGGCGGTGTTATTTCTGCGCCGCCGCGCTGATACCTACGACGTCTACGTCGGCGATGACGCCCACCGCCTTTATGGGCATTGTTTAATGCTATTTGTTTTGCGTTACGCGCTTGAATACGCGCAAAAGCTTGATCTTCAGGAGATCCACTATGCGGTGATTGGAAGTGCTTGATGGCGGGAGGTGTAAATGTGGGAATTGCTGGCGGCTTACTGGTTGGCGTCGTATCGGATGCCGATGCTTTAGGTGTGGTAGCTGGTGTACTATCAGTAGGAGAGGTGCTCATTAATATATTGAAAGAAAATAAATAGTTAAATAATTGAATAAACAATAGAACTATAATGGATAAAAAACAGCGGCTTCAGTTACAGAAAATGATTACCGAGAATAATGTTGAGGAAACAACGGGTAAAATACGTACATTAAAGCATAGTTCTCTCATTCGGCAGGATGTAGATACCTATTTATCTTTAAAGCGGCGTTATTCGCGATTGGCAGAATCGAATTCTGAACAATTTACGACGATGGTTCGCACCCAATGTAAATTTTTGTTTGAACATTATACAAATCTCTTCAGTCGTTTGATTAAGGATGAATTGAATCTTCAAATACTTGCGATGTTATTGACAATTTTAAAACGAATTGAGGATGGTGAGTTGGATCAACATGAGGGTTCTTTTGAGGTGGGTAAATTATTGAAAAAGTTATATATCGATAGTGCCTTGCGTCGTAATGATAAAAAGGAGTCTAAAAATAAGCGTCGGAAAAAGAAAAAGAAGAAGAAGAATCCAAAATTAAAAATGACGTGGGAAAAGTACAAGGCGCTGCATTTAAATGAAAATTGAAATAATATAGATAATTATCAATATTATTAAGTAATGGGAAAAATAGTAGTTGTTGTTGAATCACCAGCCAAATGCAAAAAGATTGAAGGGTTTTTAGGTCCTGGATATAAGTGTGTGGCGAGTTTTGGTCATATTCGGGGTATAAAGGATGGTTTGAAGGGTATTGCGATTAATGATGATTTTACGCCTAGCTTCAAGCTCCTTCCTGAAAAGAGTAAATATGTTGGCAACTTACGGCGAGTCTTGAAAGGGGCTACTGAGGTGATCTTGGCGACGGATGATGATCGTGAGGGTGAGGCGATTGCGTGGCATATTTGTCAAGTCTTTAATCTGTCTACTGCTACGACCAAGCGTATTATTTTCCATGAGATTACTTCGGCGGCTATTAAGCAAGCAGTGACGGCGCCCACGCGCCTTGATATGGATAAAGTGCATGCGCAGCAAGCGCGGCAGGTCTTAGACTTGCTGGTGGGGTTTCGTCTCTCTCCGATGTTGTGGCGGCATATTAGTTATTCAACGAAGAATGTTCTCTCCGCGGGGCGTTGTCAGACGCCGGCTCTCCGGTTGATTTATGATAATCAGCAAGCGATCAATAAGGCGCCGGGTAAGAAGAAATATGATACGACAGGGACATTTACAGAGAAGAAGTTGGATTTTAGTTTGAATTATAATTATGAAGATCAGGGTGAAATGGAGAAATTTTTGGAGGATAGTGTAAATTTTGATCATAAATATAAGTGCGGCACGCCTAAAAAGACCACAAAACGTCAGCCGCAGCCTTTTACCACAAGTACATTGCAGCAGAAAGCTAGTAACGAATTGCATTTCTCTCCAAAACAGACGATGCGAAGTGCACAGAAGTTGTATGAGGGTGGTTATATCACATATATGCGGACAGATAGTAAGACATATAGTGCAATCTTTCTCTCACAGGCTGAGAAATATATTAAGGGGGAGTATGGTGATAATTACGTGCTTCCTTCCATAAAGGCTCTATCACTACGAAAGGGAAAGGGGAAGGGTAAGGGAAATGCTCAAGAGGCGCATGAGGCCATTCGTCCGACGAAGATAAAGGTGAAGGATTTACCAAATAGTATGGATAGGCGAGAGAAGCGATTATATAATTTGATATGGCGCAATACGTTGGAGAGTTGTATGGCTCCTGCGGTCTACTATTCTCTCCGCGCGACAATCTCAGCTCCGCAGAAACATCAATATTTTTATAGAACTGAGCAGGTTGACTTTCCTGGTTGGAAGGTTGTGGGAGGTTATGTGAAAAACAACCCTCTCTATAGTTATTTGCAGACGCTGAAAGCAGGTGTAATTCTTAATTATGCAAAAATTTATTGTAAGTTCTCTCTAAAAGAGTTGAAGAGTCATTATACGGAGGCAAAATTAGTGCAGGTATTGGAAGCGAAAGGTATAGGCCGTCCATCGACCTTTTCGAGTCTAATTTCAAAGATTCAGGATCGTCTATATGTGCAGAAGCAAGATGTAAAAGGGAAAATCCTGAAGTGTATAGATTTTGAATTGGTAGATGATACGATTGAGGAGACAATCACGGAGAGAACGTTTGGTGGTGAGAGAAATAAGTTGGTGATTCAGCCTCTAGGTGTATTAGTGTTGGAGTTTTTATTGAAGCATTTTGATCCTTTATTTAGCTATGAATATACGAAGAAGATGGAAGATAACTTAGATAAGATAGCAAATGGAGAGAAAGTATGGCATACATTATGTCGTGAGGGTAATGGGTGCATTAACATTCTCTCGGAAAAGATAAAGGGTGAAAAGCGTGAGACAATACGTATAGATGATGAACATGTGTATATGATTGCGAAGTATGGTCCTGTCATTAAGAAAGATGTGGATGGCGACATATCCTTTCTCTCGGTGAAGAAGGATATTGATATGACGAAATTGAGAGAAGGCGGATATAAACTCGAGGAGATAGTGGAAAATAAAATTAAGAAAGGAAATACGCTAGGTGAATATAAAGGTTTTGATGTACTTGTTCGTGATGGCAAGTATGGGTTATATATCTCTCATAATGGGAAAAATTATTCAATCAAGGGGTTAAAAAAATCGTTGGATGAGTTGCGGCTGGAGGATGTGGTGGATATTCTCTCCGGAAAGAAATCGGCGAACCCGAATGTATTACGAATATTGAGAGAAGATTTATCGGTCCGTCGTGGTAAGTGGGGTCCTTATCTATTCTACAAGACGGAGGATATGAAAAAACCTAGGTTTTGTAAAATGCCGAAGGATCTTAAATGGCGTTCTGAGGACCTAGGTGATATTTTGCAAGCGATCAATGTTGAGTATGATATTTAGGATATAATAGTCAACTTTATGTAGAATAATTGTAGAACGAGGGTACGCGTACCTTCATTTTTCTATCGGGTTCGTCTCTCAACATATTAAATTCGATTGAGAAGTTGAAAGGCAAACACTTGAAGTCTACCAGTCTACCATCGTGGTATCTGAATGAGAATCTCAGCCGCATAATTCTATCGATAGGTGGAGAGAACTGGGAAACATTCATGAGGTAGAAATTTGTGCTGTCTCCATATACGGCATATGCATTGGCATGATTGATGGGGATTTTAGCAAAAGCGCTATTTACTTTTCCAGCGTAGTCATTGTTGAAGATACCCATAGTATTTTGTGAGTATGGTTCAAGTTCATCGAGAGAATTATATTTATTGACTTCCATGTAGATAGCTTCTTCGCCAAATATATCTAAATTGCAAGATGGATCTTTAATTGTGTAGGTAAGCGTTGCGGGTGCGATAGGTGTAAGCCAATTAAAATTCTCATAATCGAAACCAAATCCATTAGCGTCATTAATTTGTTCTGATGTATAATTCTTTTTTTCATATCCGAGATAAAAGGGCAACCCCCATTTGGTATAGTGGTGCCATACTTCAGGCTGTCCACAAGGCAATGGTATATATCCGGGATTTACAGCAAATAGCAAAGTAAATGAGTCGCGATTATTACCGAACCAGAAAGTATTTGTAATTTCGTTGTATTTGCATACAAAGTGATCGTAACCCCCAGCTACTCCTAGCCATGTGCCGGTAATATCGCTTCCAGCAGTTTGCACCGCCTTATTCATTTTATTTTGAATTTCTTCTACAAGCTGCGCGGAATTATATGTGCCTTCAGATATTTCAATAATAAATGTGCCTACGGCGCCGGCAGGTGTTGGTGGCGATACTGCTGACATTGTGACTCGAAATTGTAATTTGGTATTTTGATAAGCATTAGTGAAAACGTATTGATTGTTTGGCAAGGTGATTTGTACTAAGCGCATGGATTGTATGTTGACGAGAGATTGCGGGAGGTCAATTTCGAAGAAATTAGAGTTGGGCCATTTCTTAATATCTCTATCATAGGAGTGAAAGGAGATGATCTTTTGAAAAAGGACATATGTTTGTTGCCTTGGTATTATAGGGTGTGTTTGTTGTACATTGAAGTTGCTCATTAATATAAAAAAAGGATATTTTATTTTTAGTGATTTAATATATATGTCATCACGAGGAGGAAGAGATCGATTAGGAGAGAAGCCCGGCGTTTTTGAGAGACGAGGGAATGAAGTTCATCTAAAACGTAATTTTGAAAAATATAATGTACATATAAAGAACACTTTGCATTCGAATATGATAGTAATAGATTCGGATGCCCGATTAAAAACCAATATCGAGTGCATAGATCCGCGAAGTATGCATAAAATAGATAAATTGGCGCCTAAACAATATCATTTTAAAGAGAATCCCGAATCATTGCATTACGGATTTTTAGCACAAGAGATGGTATCTTTGTTTCCAAATTTAGTAATAGATGCCAGTGGGACTATGGCAGTGAATTATTTAGAAATAATCCCTATTTTAGTATCTAAAATCCATGATTTGCAAAATCAGGTAGATCAATTAAAAACTCAGTAATAAGTATATATGGTAGATAAAGATGAAGCACCATGTTCTCCAGGAATTAAATTAACAATGATGATCTCTAATTTAATATCATTATGTGCTTTTATGATGTTTTTTCTCCCTTATAAGGGTGCGCAGTCTGTAGCATACGGCGCATTAATTTTCTCTGTCTTGATACAGGGTTTTGTGATTATTCGGAGTGTTTCGCTTAGGAATAGAGGAAAACATGAGGGCATGCGTACATTAATTGCTGAAGTAACCAGTAACTCAATGCCGCCTATTTTTATTATTTTTCAGCTTGTATTATTGATTATGTTGTATTCATCGCATAAAGATATTATGGCAGATAAAGATGCCTCAGGAAATTTGCCTCCTATGCTGGCGCGCTATAATGCGGCAGCATTCAGTTTCGCGATGACTCAGGTAGCATTGTTATATTTTTATACAAAGAAGATGATTCGTGGTGGTGCGCACCCGCTCCCCCTTATGAAATATATTGAAGGAGCCATGGATCCAGGATTCATTGTATTAGGAGCATTTACATTGCTTTATACGGGACTATTATACGTTGTTCTAATTAAGTTTATTACTGATGGTTAGTGAGATAGAAACGAAAAGTAACACCGCAGGATGTAAAATCGTCCCAAATTCCAGAAATTTTTAGTACTAATTCTAATTTTGAATTTTTACCATAATTTACCATTTTATCTGTAAAGATCTTAATATATTGGTTTGTCAGTTGTTCTTCAATCCTATATATAAAATTTTTCATAATACCCGATTTATTAAGTATTTGTCGCTCAATCGATTTTATTATTTCGATCGAGCGGGTATTATCTTGATTATTGAAGCTGCATTTTATTTTATTGAAGTATTTTTCTATTGTGGCATTTTGTAATGTAAAATATATAAAAAGACCATTAGAGTTGCATAGACTATCGGAATAATAGAGCCTATAGAAATTACCATTTTCCATCACATTATTTTTTGTCTTATCGGATAACATTACATTATGTATCTTGAATTGAGTAGGATTAATAGCTAAATACATTTTAAGTTATATATGAATGGCTGCTTAGGTTTAAGTCATAACTATGTTAACAGATTATTATGCAAAAGAAGACAGAGGAAGGGAATTGTTTGGTCCATATTGTCTTGAGTATTATTATTTTGCAAAGTAGAAATGACCTGTGCGCATTGTTCTAATGAGTGTAAATAACTCTTATGTTTTTCTATAAGATAATACTTCCACATAGTGCATAGATTTGGGTGATGAGCTTCAAGTAATGTTAATTGTTCAATGATGTGGGCTAAATTTGTATGAGACATGAATTACTTATAGTGTTATTATTTAAATAAAGATAAAGGGAATAATAGTATCAATGAAGTTTTTGGAAACACATTTTGAGGAGTATATTCGTAGTGTTGATAAAGTAAATCTGCATCCTTCATTAAAAAAGAATAGTGACATATATTTTCCGAATGACATACAAAAATTGCGTCATCTTATTTTCTATGGTCCTTCGGGCGTAGGTAAGTATTCGCAGGCGCTTTATCATATTAAAAAATATAGTCCTACTGATTTGAAATACGAGAGAAAGATGAACATGTCTATTGGAAAAGGAAAAGGCAAGAATTATAATATTAAGATAAGTGATATGCATTTTGAGATCGATATGAATTTACTTGGATGTAATGCCAAGGCGCTTTGGAATGAATTATTTTATCATATTTTGGATATTATTTCTACGCGGCCACAACATACTGGTATTATTATTTGTAAGAACTTTCATAAGATTCATAGTGAATTATTGGATGTTTTCTATAGTTATATGCAGACGCTTATACACAAAAATATTCATTTAGTTTATATATTATTAACAGAGCAAGTGAGTTTTATTCCACTAGATATTTTAAATAGAACAACAATTATCTCCTTACCGCGACCTTCAAAGACAATGTATAGGCGTTGCACGGGCAAGCAGGTTACATATAAAACAGCGGAGATTGAGAATATCAAAGATATACATATTGGTGTGACACAGCTTATGAAACCATATAATATCATAAGCAATCGTATTATTCGTCAAATAGATGATTATAAAAACTTAAATTTTTTAGAATTTCGAGAGACACTATATGATCTATTTATTTATAATATAGACATCGTCGAGTGCATTTGGTATATAATGATCCACTATATTGATAAAGGTAAATTGACAAAGGATAATATTTGCCAGATTTTCATAAAGTTACACATATTTTTAAAATATTTCAACAATAATTATAGACCTATTTACCATATAGAGAATTTTATGATTTACTTATGTAAGACGATACATGGATTTTAAGAAAGCCATTCATATGTTAAATTTAAAGGATACATTTACAGAAAAAGAATTACGAAAGGCATATTATAAAAAGGCATTGCGTTGGCATCCTGATAAGAACCGCGGTGCCGGCGAGGAAGCTGCGAAAGATAAGTTTCAGAAACTGGGGGAGGCGTATGCGTTTCTGCAGAAGCACAAAAAGATAACGATTGAAAATGTTCCTACGACGCTGAGAGAAATCATTGAACGATGTTTAACATTTTTAAAAACGGAAAATAAGTGGGAGGATATTTTTCTTCAAACAACTATTCGTACGCTGTTATTGAATTACCAAAAAATACCTATTAAAATTTTTGAGGCCCTTACCAAAGAGAAGTGTCTTGAAGTATATGATTTTCTTTTGAAGCATAAGATATTATTCTCTATCTCAGACGAGTGGTTGGAGAGAATGAAAGAAATCATTAAAAAAAAGATGGTCTCGGATTGTATTATCGTGTTAAATCCAACGATAGATAATATGTTAGATGATACCATTTACAAATTAACATTAGAAAAGCAAACCTTTTATGTGCCATTATGGCACAATGAACTTTGTTATGATGCATCTGGAAAAGACATTATCATTAATTGCATCCCTGAATTAGAAGACCATATTATCCTTGATGATAATAATAATTTATATGTGACCATAAAAACGACCGCCGCTGAGATATTAAACCGAGAGAAGCTCGTCGTTACGTTGGGTGCGAAAGTATTTGAAATACCTGCTTCGGAATTAAAAATTAAAAAACAGCAGTATTACATGCTATACAATAAAGGTGTGTTGAAGATAGATGCCAATGATATATATAGTACCAAGCTTCGCGGTGATATTCATTTGAGAATTAATTTATATTAAAAAATTATAGAATTTTTAATATGAATTTACTTACTCAGCAGCAGCCACCTTCTTCTTCCGCACAACCTTCTTCTTCTTCTTCTTAGGCTTGGGTGCGTCATCCGAATTATCGCTATCAACGGCAAAGTTTGGCTGCTGATCAGCTGCATCCAGCGCTGCGACCGCCTCATCATCATCCGAATCCTCCAGAAGACAGAAGCCCTTAATGGTCACCGGAGCACGCACAGCCGCCTGCACAAGCTTCCAACCAATACCAAACTTCCCACCGGCAAACCACAGCCCCGTGCACTCCATCAACCCCTTAATATGACTGCGCTTCGGAATAAGATCCTCAGGATGATTCTTATTCTCCCATTCCGGATCCTCGGACTCGCCGAGATAAAGAGCCTCCCTAGCCATATTATAAAGCTCCAGCTTGAAAGTGTCCTCAGTCCCCCACACCTTCTGCAGCTTGAGCTTCATGCTCGGATTTGCATCCATATTCGGCTCACCCGTCGACTTATCCTTAGGATACTTGAGAATCGGATACATTAGGGCCTCAGCAACCTCCTTACTGAGCTTGCTCTTCCCAAACCACTCCTTGCGATTCTTAACAGCGTCGTCGAGAATCTTGGTCTGAAGATCCTGCATCGCCTGAAAGAAGAGACCCTCAGAAGTACCCTTATCCTTCGTCCCCCAACTGAGATTCAGATCATATTTCTTATAGGAACCATCGTCAGAATCCCAAGCATTCACACCCCATGTGAACATTAGCGGAAACTGAATAACCGGGCGCTGACCCTTTAGAAGAAGACTTACGCTCTTCCCGCCCTTCTTATTAACCTTGGGAGCACCATAGGTGACGTTGGTAGACTTGAAGTCCTTTGCTTTCGTGATGAGTTCTTGTGGAGTTGCCATACTATACTTAAACTAAATAGTCATAATTGTTTAAATCAATTTTTTTAAAAAATATATACATGATAATGGTGATAAAAAAAATAAGAATATTTAAAAGAATTAAACAATTTTTCCGTAGATATATATATATGACCAGTGCAAATTCACCACAAAGTTATTTTAAAACTACATTATACGAGCCAATACCAAAGGGGGTATGTAGGAAAAAAACAAAAATTTCCAATGAAGAGTTCCAAATACCTGATTTTTCGGAATATAATCTCTTAGCTTCCTTGAATTTTAACGTACGTCAATTAAAGCAGATATGTAAATACTATAAGCAAAAGCGGTCGGGTAATAAGAGTGAACTTATTTTTCGTTTATATAATTTTCTAAAATTTTCCTTCTATGCGAAAAGTATTCAAGGATTATGGCGTGGTTTTATCCGTAGAAAATATAATCATTTGCGAGGACCTGCAGTGCTGAACTATTCGAAGTGTGTGAATGATACTGACTTTGTAACTTTGCAAAAGCTAACTACCATACCATATCATCAGTTTTATAGTTACGTAGATAATGATGATTTTACCTATGGTTTTGATATTTGCTCACTCTATAATTTAATAAGCAAATCGGATGGCATTCCAAAAAACCCTTATAATCGTGCAGATATACCGAAACAATGTATTCAAAATATAAATGCTATTTTACGTCTATCTAAATTATTCGCTGATAAGATTAAAATAGATCTTGAAGATAGTCTGGCGGGACTATCGCCGGAAAAAAAGGTAATATTATTTGCTGTATCTGTTTTTCAAAGGATAGATGAATTAGGAAATAATAGTGATTATCGTTGGTTTTTATCCTTAAATCGCATTCGTTTGATTCGATTTGTTCGCGAACTGGTGGATATTTGGTGCTATAGAGCAAATATATCGGCTCTTGTTAAACGTAATATTTGCCCCCCCACTGGAAATCCATTCATAGGGTTAAATATTAATAATATAGATTTGCCAATCTTAAAATTAAGAAAAAAGATACTCCTAGTTCTGAATAACTTAGTCGTAAAAGGAATAAATAGAGACGCTAAAGCATTAGGAGCATTGTATATACTAACTGCACTTACATTAGTTAGCAAAGAAGCGGCCGAGGCGCGTCCTGAATTATACGAATCCGCAGTTTACCAACCTAATTTGTGACGCAATAACGTTTAAAATTATGATAAAATATATTATGGTGAAAAAAGCTTAAAAAATAACCATAATCATATGGTATAATGGTTGCCAAAGCCAAGAAGACCTCCGCCCCTCGCAAGTCCAAGAAGACTACCAAAGCCACTAAAGCCACCAAGGCCCCGACGAAGGCCGTCAAGAACACGAAGAAGGCTGCCGATCCGGCCCCCGCTGCCGCGCCTGCTCCGCCTGCCAAGGATGAATCGACTCTGTCGGACGCCTTTGTGCAGGTGCTGGGTCAGCTCACCAGCCTGCGTAGCCAGCTGACGAACATCACTGGTCAGGTGCGCGCTCTGCAGAAGCGCGCCGACCGCGAGCTCCGTGCCGCTCATAAGGCGAACAAGAAGCGTTCGACCAAGTCTGGCACTCGTGCCCCGTCTGGTTTCGTGAAGCCGACGAAGATCAGTAAGGAGCTTGCTGCCTTCCTTGGCAAGGAGCACGGCACTGAGATGGCGCGCACTCAGGTGACGCGCGAGATCAACACGTACATCCGTGCCCACAAGCTTCAGGACCCGAAGAACGGACGTCGCATCCTTGCTGATGCCAAGCTCCGCAAGCTTCTTAAGCTTTCCAAGGAGGATGAGCTTACCTACTTTAATCTTCAGCGTTATATGAGCCCGCACTTCGCTAAGGCTGTGAAGAAGGCGCCGGCTTCCAGCTAAATTTAATAAGGAATAAGATGATTTAATTTTTTAATATTGCTTTCAATATTAAAAAACTTATTTTCTGCGCCGGCGGCGTTTCCGAGTGCGCCGCTTGCGACGACGTTTCCGGGTGCGCTGCTTTCTGCGTCTTTTCCTTGTAAATTTACCACCTTCTTTAATCTTTCTCATTGTCATAGCTCTTCGTTGTATTGTTCGCCCCAAACCATAACGACGTGCAGCCTTGAGATTTTCAGGGCGTTGTACTAAAGATAAACGCGTGGGTCGATGACCGGGAGCGCGCTCCGATGTCGTTGATCTTTCGTAAACTTTCTTCCTCTGGTTCCAGTAACCAGGCCTTGGGACTCGCCGGCTCTGCCATCTGTGCGACGCCATCATGGAGGATGCCGCCGAATCCCGCGGCTTCGGCGCACGCCTTCTCAATAAACGATCTTGCCACGATCCAGTGAATTTTATCTTCTGGAGAGCGCTTCTGGTGCTTCTGCCCGCGGGCACCATGGTGGGTCGTCGAAACATTGCCGCCGGTCTTGCATCCCTAGGACCAAGGCGCCATTTTGTAACAGGACGACGCCGCGTGTGGCGCCCAAGTATCATTTTCTTTTGCATTATATACACTATAAAGAAAATTATACACTTCATTTTTTTGGCGAAGGAGGAATCGCTACGCGCATTGAATCTTGTTCTCTCAATTGTACATTATCGTCTTCTTGAATATCAACCATAGCGATCATTGGCGTAGGAGAGACTTCCTCTTCCTCCGCATCCAATGAAATATCTTCAGAAATCTCTCCTAGCTGTCTAAGCGCAATAAAACTCCGTGAAAGTCCATACAATGCTATGAAACCAAAAAAAATAAGCCAACTTACGCAACAAAAAGTATTACATTGCTTCACTAATGTACATTGATCATTAAGCTGTGGGGCGGGAAGTGTGCGATGGGCGATGAAAGGCGGCGACGGCAGCGATGTGGGGGTCCAAATGGGAGAGAAACTAGGTTCTCCTGCGTCGATGCACCCCTCCTCATACTCCCCGTCGTCATAGATGGGTATTCCAGTCCATCCGGGTGCACATTTCACAGATGTCTTATTTACATATAGGATCTCTCGATCAATAATTGAATAGCATTGATGAAGATTTAAGAATTTTGTCCCGTGATTATAGGTATTATTAGGACAGGGTCGACAAACTTCTGCATGGTCATCAAAAAAAGTACCAGAAGGACAAATATCGCTCATTTATCTCTTGATAGATTTTTAGAGTATATATACAACGAATTCTATTTTGCAGGAGGAAAGATAAAATTATCTTTCTTCAATATATCCTTAAGTTTCTCTGGCTGTAGGTAATATTTGTTTATCATATCTGCCGCAATTGTCAAAGTAGTCGTATTAAATAATACATGCGCTTGACTAAAATCATCTTTTGATATAGGGAGTACTTCGCGATCATATAGCCAATTATAGAAATCACCGCGTGTACAATTAGTTAGCTTATAGCGCTTGAAAGCATTGTAATAATATTCTATAGGTTTAATATATATATTTGAATTATAATGATAATCAGAACCTGAGAAGATACACAATGTTCGAAATTCGACAAGAGTCAGATTTAATTTGTCTAGTATCTTTGATAAATCATACATAATTGCTGTATGATGTATTAAACTAAGATAGCGAAGTACTCGAGGACAGCCATAGGCAAACATATCCATATCTTCACTAAGACATGCGTAAGCATGACCGCTTGATACTAATTTAGCACACCACCTATCTGCCTCTCCTATAGCTTCTATAAAAGAAATACCATAGCTACTAAACAATGCTTTTACATTTCGTATCTCATAATTTTTAATGCGAATAAACTTCTTTGCCAATTTATCTAATTTCCGCTCAAGCTGTTGCCTCTTATATTTATTTGTAATAGTTAATAACTGCTCTGCAATTTTCTTGTGCTCGAGCTGCGCCGCGTTTTTTTTCTCCTTTCGCATTTCAATTGTTGCTTTCTTTTCGGGTGGCGGTTTCCCATCAAAGACAAAGATGGGAGTTATATCATAATGCTTGAATATGGAACACATCATATACATATTAGTTATGATGGATCCTTTGGCTTTGAATTGGTAGAGATAAATAGAAGTATCTATAGCCAACGCCTTGCCAGATAGATCTTCTAATTTTGTTTTATGGAGACATTGTGGACAATGTTTCCGTATAAATCGGTTTAATCGGGCAATACCCATTTTTTTTCATTATCTATTTATCTATAATTAATTAATCAATTTTATTATGTTGAATTACCTTCTGCGACGCCGGCGACGAGTTCTACGGCGACGACGACTTCTGCGGCGACGCCTACGACTTTTGCGCCCGGCGCCTTTCCAAGATACGCGCGCTTGAACCTCCTCCTTAATACCAAAATGACCGCGTTTCAAAGCTTTTCCTATTTTCTTACCAGTACCATGAAGCCCCATAAAGGCATCCTTGAGATGTGCAACAGCACTTTTCTTCTTCCTCTTTTTATGTTCTCTTTTTGGCCCAGAGAAACCCATTACATCATCAAAAACAGAATCTGCGAGGCGCCGCCCTCCGCGCCGCCGAGTCCGTCTCCCCCCCTTCATTTGTCCAAGATTGGTTTGATTAATTGGATCCGGCAACGCCTGACTTACCTCTACACCATAATAATAACCATTAGTGAGCCCATTGATACCACCCGGTTCATACATGCGACCGGGAGGTAACCATGGTGGCGTTGGTAGTGGACTATGATCTATAACTTTTGGGCAACCGCATGCGCCTCCGCGTTGCACACGCCGCCTTCGCCTTCTTTTTCTTCTGCTTTTTGGCATTATATACAATATAATAACAAAAAAACTTAGTCCAATTCACAAATTGTCATGCGTAAAGTTTCATGTAAAGGATGTTTTTCCTCCTCACGCTTCTTTTCTAATAGAAAGTCTCGCATTCGTTTCATATCACGAAGGAATGTGGGGTTTTTATAATGCTTACGCACAAACTCAAAAAACTTATTCAAATTGTTATCATATTTGTCGAAACGCAACATATTAATATTATGCCGATCACACCATTCTAAAAATGCTGGATAGTTATACAATAGAATATTTTTAATAATATAGTAAGAAAATACATTCGTCTCCTCCTTATACAAATATTTGCGCGCAACAAAGCTCACCTCCTCAGTTTTATATAAATTCTCATAACTTATTCCCATAAAGTGTAGAATTTTATTACTCTGATAGAGTGAAAATATTCTCTCAAATTGAAGAAGAAAGTCGCTGTAAAGAAGAAAATCCTTTTCATTTAATTTATCATCGTCTAGTAATTCATACGCGCAAAACAAACAATTCAAAATAGTAGCCCAAAATTCACTATATGCCTCATACAAGTTCATTTCACTCTCAATGGGAAATATATTCTTCATCTGATAATTGAGATGATTTGTAGGAAATGCCGAGAAGTCCAACCCTAATGCATGAAAAGTCTCATGTATAAATACCTTAAACCACTCCTCTCTTCGATAAATAATAATTTCTCCATTTTGCGAACATGTCGTCGTTACTGCCGAATTACAATGTTCTGTTCCTAAAACATCTATAAGACTCCGCGGCAAAGTTTTCTTCAATGTAGTATCAAAAAATAAGATTTTTACACTTTTACCACATACAGCTGGGGAGTACAAAAATCCCATACGCAACCATACGAGCATTAAATGTGCTTTTTTATCAAAGTGTCGCCGTTTTGCTGCTGTTTGCGCTCCACTTGCCACAATGTTTATTTCAATATTTTTACTCATGATTCTACATTTATATTGAACATAATAGGTTGACTTTTCTTGAATATAATCTTTTACATCATTGGGAACATAGCTACTACCCAACAGCGAGCTATCTGGTATATCATTTTGATGATGAATAGCTGTGACACTCGTTCTGACCAGTTTACGCCGCAATAATGTTTTAATAAAAGTATTTGAATTATAGATATCTTTATACAATTTGCCAATAAGTATGTCAAGACGTCGCTGTTGATGAGCGCCTATTTTTTTAATATAATGCTCGGCATCGTTTAAAAAAAACAGCATATTATCTTGCGATTGTTTTGAAAATTTCATGATATATATTATATATATTGTTTATATTTCTTTGCGAATTTTCATAAGATGATCCCATACCTCATTGCCCTGCCCGCGCCCTAGATAGTGAACCAGCTTTGCATCAAGAGTTTTGATTAATACGTCTTTCGGTAGCCCGTCGCGCATAAATTTGGCGCGCAATGCCGTCGCCATTGCTTCTTTCTTTCTGTCCCAAAAATCTGAATCTGCTTTAATATTTTCGCCACGCAGAATTATTTTTTCAGTGTGTTTTTTTCCATCGGCACCCTTTTTATGAGTAGTGTATACACCCGATTTTCCGCCCGCCGCCTTTGCCATAACTGGTAATTTCGAAAAGGGAGAGTTAGACTCAAGACTAAATTTGGCATAAAATTCAGGATTATTTTTTTTAAATTTTAGTGCATGGTATAGATGTTCAACACTCGCCCATGTCCGTCCATCATAATGCAGAGGCTCTCCTACATGAAAGTTAGAGAGAATCTTTCGCCAATTTTTAATAGCCTTTAAATTAGCAAAACGGGATTCTTGTTCTGAAGGTATTTTTTCCCCAGACCCCTTCCCCGGCGCTTTATTTTGAGATCGCGAATAAAACTGGAAAACTATATCTTCATTAAAAAGTTCATCATCCGTTTCACCTTTCTTTTCTTGGCTATCTGTTTCCGCCGCAGCAGATACAGAAGCCGCCGCCACATCGGCTTCTGCCGCTCTTTTAGCCTTCAAATGACGGAATGCAGGTATTAAATTATACACACCGCCCACCTTTGGCATACATAAGTCAACAATCCTATGCACTAACCCATATGGCAAATCCTTAAATGTAAATATAGATCTTCCTTTATAAGATACTAGTTTATAATGATTTCCCATATAATCAGTAATAATATAGAATGCAGGAGTAAATTTACCCTTTTTTTCCAATTCCTCATCATTTAATTGCCCACATTGTAAGACATTTTGATAATCCTTCCTATCATAATTTTGACTAGAAAGTAGGATAAGCTTTATATTTAAAACTCTCTCCAAGGTTGATATTGCCCAAGTATCAGCCCAGAATTTACACGTGAGGACCACCCGCTTAAAATCCTCCAGAGTATGCACATCCTTCATAAAAGCAAACTCCACATTGATAACGGAGCGTGCATGTTCACGTTCTGATTTTAGTTGGCTATATGTTGATCTAGCCTTTTGCGCACGCGCCAATAGTTCTCTTTTTTGTGTATCATCTTTTGAAGCATGATATTTACTCTTCAAAGTTGTTAATTGCTTCTTTATTGAGTGCATGCTCTCAGTATCCTTTTTGATCTCAGTTACATGCATGTCATACATCTCTCGATATCCTTTAAAAATCTCCTCCGTTACATTATCTGCTAATATCTTACGTAAATCTGCAACAGAATACGGATGATCCGTATGGGCAGTGGCCGCCCGTATAACCTCAAATAAGCAGTCGCCGCCGCCACCTTCATCGCTAATTTCATAGCGTGAATTCCTTAAAAACTTCTGAATCCAATTTTTATGTTCGTCGGTTGTTTCAGCATCTGTTTCCTGCTCCAACAATTCTTCTAATACTCCAGCCTCCTCCGGTAAAACAGAGGCACCCAAACCAGATTTACCAAATAAGTCTTGTTCAACACTCTCACGGGCCTTCTTAGCATTATCCTCCTCCTCCTTCTTCTCATCGTCACCATCGTCATCATCGTCATCGTCATCCTTAACATCAACTTTACCCCCTTCACTATCATCCGAATCTTCACTATCATCCGAATCTTCTTCTGATTCTTCGTCGGCCTCTTCCTCTGCTTGCACCTCTGAAGCCACCTCTCCAGCACCCACCTTTTCTTTTATATAATCCGGTGTAACAAACGAATATAATAAGGGCTGCTCAAGTTGCGCAAGCAATATATCATCATCATCATCTAATATAGTAGAGTATGTTGAATTCGGAAATTCATAAACCCCTACCTGCGCAACTACTTTGTAATTTCTAGTCAAATAAATAGGCACATATAAGACTTTATCATTAACAAATGAGAATTTTACATTACCTAAAGCAATAATGGCATCTATATTCTTAATTTCAGTCTGATATAAAGGCGAATTATGATTTATATCATCTGGATCAACACGCTCTATGTCCGGATAATTTATTTTCTTATTCAGACGAGACAAAACCATATATCTTAATTGAATATTAAATAATTTCTTAAGTATTAATCAATTTTTTTTTAATTAAAAATTAAAAATTTTCTTAAGTATTTATCATCTTTGATTTCTTCCATATAAGACCATAATTTTTTCCTTCGATAAACAATTTCTATGTTTTCTGGGTCCGTCTCAAATAATATAATTTCCTGTACCAATTCATCTTTCAACTTTTTTCTTTTACTTATAGAATAATAGTCTGCTATACGATCTAAATCCTTGCGAGTAAAATTAGTTGAATAATTTATCTCCTGCGCCATATGACAATCAAGTTGAAGATCACTTGTCATTTCCAACAGATCCACATCGCGAACTAGATCATTATAAGTAACAGCAGGCGCCTCCTCCTCATTAACTTCTTCTAGAGAAAATGATAAGTTTATAGCACTTTCAGCTCTTTCAACATCATCTAACTTATCGGGCATAATATAAATATATATATATATTATCCATTTATATCATTTCTAGTATATCCATACATTTAAAGATCGTCTTATTAGATAGGCTAGGATAAGTTGAGGCTTTGAGCGCTGCTATTTTTTTGGTATAATCAATAATAGAATCCCAAGCAGCTGTCCTAGACAAATACATTTTGCCACTGGTAACCAAAATAAATAGATTCTCTGAAATTTCATCAACGATACTCTTTACACCCTCCTCCTTCATAAATGTACGATGCTTTTCTAATAGATTTAACACGAAGCACATCATGGACTCAGTTGCAATTATATCATTCAACATCAGATTAATAAAAAATTGCGCAATGGCACGCCGCTTCGCATTTTCTTTATTGATACGACAAAAATTGTCATAATCTTTTTCCGGATCACCATTTTCAATATTTGAAAACAACTCTAGGAACGATGTAAAATTCTTAAGACATATATCTTTCATAAATGGGAAAGATTTGATTAAGTCATGATATAGGCTTGCATATAATTTACTATAAAATTCATTAGAACTACCAATATTAAAAATTGCCTCGCCCAATTTAAGCAAATCTCCTTCTGTATGTTCACTGCTTTTAACTTCTACCATAATTTGCACAATGGCAGCAGACATATCATCATAATTTGCACGCGTAATCTTATTTAATAGTAAAATAATGTCATCGATAAGCTTACCTACCCCTTCAGTCTCTTTTATGATTGTCGTAGCTTTAAAATTACGCATAGCTTCCCAATTTTCAGGAGTACATTTATATTTTCGATCTTTGCGCACCCTCTTAAAATTAGGTGTTCTACTATATGTAGGCGCACCAACTTTGGCGGCAAGAAATGTTATCTGCTTATATGTTTCTTCAGGAAGCAGGCGGTCCGTCTTACCGCATGCTTCAACAAATGAGTAAAAATTTTCTAAAGTATATTGTCGATCTGCAAGTGTCACCATTTCTTAATTATACAAATTATATTTTATATCAATTTTGGAAAAGTGATATAAACATAGATATACTTATACATATAACTATGTCTAATGATCAATATGATATAGATAGCAAAAATTCAACTTCATTTGAGTCTTGGGATGACGAAGACTTGAACTTGAAAACAGCGCTTTTGAGAGGTGTTTATGCTTATGGCTTTGAGAATCCGTCGCCAATTCAAAAACAGGCTATAAAACCGCTAATTCAGCGGCGCGATATGATTGCCCAAGCGCAATCAGGGACTGGTAAAACGGGGGCTTTTGTCATTGGTTCATTACAAATTTTGGACGAGACAAAACCAGTCACGCAAGCTTTAATTTTAGCACATACTCGTGAGTTAGCGCGGCAGATATTTAGTGTTATCGAAGCGATGGGATCGCTATTAAAGATCAACACTCAGTTGCTGGTAGGTGGGACGTCTACTGATGAGGATCGTGAAAAACTGGAAACAAATCCACCACATATAATTGTTGGCAGTCCGGGGCGTGTGCATGACATGATACGCCGGAAGCATTTAAAGACAACAGATATAACATTATTGGTTCTTGATGAGGCGGATGAGCTTTTATCGCATGGCTTCAAAGAGCAAATTTATAAGATTTTTCAATTTATGCCCAATGAAGTCCAAATTGGTCTATTTAGCGCAACCATGCCGAACGAATTAAATATTTTGACATCTAAATTTCTCCGTAACCCGATTAAAATTTTAATTAAGAAGGAGATGTTAACACTGCAAGGTATTGCGCAATTCTTTATCGCTCTTGATAATGATGAACACAAGTATGCTACTTTAAAAGATTTATTTGGGTCATTATCTATTTCGCAAGCAATCATATATTGTAATAGTATTCGTCGTGTCGACGATTTATATGATGCAATGAAACACGACGAGTTTCCTGTGGAGAGGATGCATAGTGGAATGGATGAGAAGGATCGCCGTGAAATCTATCATAAGTTTAAGGCGGGTAATTGTCGTGTATTGATTTCCACAGATCTTCTGGCCCGTGGAATAGATATTCAGCAGGTGAGTATTGTTATTAATTTTGATCTACCCAAGAATGTTCATACGTATTTGCATCGGATAGGTCGCTCAGGGCGTTGGGGGCGTCAAGGTGTTGGTATTAATTTTATTACTCGACGTGATATCCAGAAATTAACGGAGATAAAGCAATTCTATTCAACAGAAATTAAAGAATTACCAAGTAATTACAAAGATATATTTTAATTCGTTCTACGATATTTCATAATTTCCTCTTTTAGTATAATGCCTTTTGAATTACCTATCGCATATTGCAAAAAAAAGAAGAAATTATTCAAAAATTTATATGAAGATTTAGAATTATTGGAAGGGGAAGGAGCTGGTATGTATGAACATCTCTTTAGACCTAAGACAATATTAGGTAAGAAAATGTTAAAACAATGGAGTGAGTACTATACAACCGATAGGAAATTTTTGAAGGATAGCCAAAAATTATGTAGTGCATTGAAGGATGAGAAAGTGGATCAGTTATGTATTGAAAAATGTTGGAAGACGTGGGGGGATATTAAAGGTCAAGAAGATTTTATTGAAAAATATCAATATGTGGATTGGGACAGAGTAAAATGGTTAAATAAATCTGCTCCTTTTTTGAGCTTTATGAGTGTATATAACATAGCCTCTCCAGTTCTCAATTTGCTGCTGCCTATCATCATGATGATTATCCCCTTTTTCTTACTTAAAATAATGCGTATCCCGCTTACCTTTGAATCATATAAGCGAATTCTGTTGGAACAATTGCAACATCATTCGGTGGGGCAGCTCTTCACCCAATTCCAACATGTGTCATGGAATCAGCGAGTGTATATTCTTGTTTCGATCGGGGTATATTTCTATAATATTTATCAAAATATCATTAGTTGCTATCGCTTCTTTGTGAACATGAAGAACATAGATCTATATTTTTCAAATATGAGAAGTTATGCAACTTACACGCTTGATAAGATGAATATGATTATAGAGAAATGTGATAAGTTACCTTCCTACGAACTATTTATTGCAGAGCTATCTGAATATCGCGATGATCTGAAAAAAATTGCCCAAAATATCCCCACAAAGGCGGCCTTATCAAAGACAGGATGCTTCAATATCGGTAATGTTATGAGACAATTTTACCTATTTCATACGGACGAGAATATAAATAGGACATTTTCTTATACTTTTGGCTTCAATGGATATCTTGATACAATGATAAGTTTAAGCAATAATCCGCATCTAAATAATGCCAAATATAAACGTAGTAAGAAGCCGTATTTTAAGATAAGCAATGCTTACTACCCACCTTTAGCTGACAGCGACCCAGTTAAAAATGATATAACATTAGCTAAGAATATCATTATCACAGGTCCTAATGCTGCAGGGAAAACGACACTTTTAAAATGCATCATGTTAAATATTCTTTTTACGCAACAAGTAGGCAGAGGATTTTATGACTCGGCAACATTAGTTCCATTTGATTTCATTCATTGTTACTTAAATATTCCTGATACATCAGGGCGTGATAGTTTGTTTCAAGCAGAAGCCCGCCGCTGCAAAAAAATTCTGGACTTTATTAAGCAACATAAATCTAAGAAGCATTTTTGTATATTTGATGAATTATATTCTGGAACAAATCACTACGAGGCAATTGGAAGTGCATATGCTTATTTGAAATATATAGCTGCTATATCTTCTGTAAGATTTATGTTAACAACGCATTTTATTAAGTTATGTGAGAAGCTCAGCAAAACTAAGAATATTACCAATATTAATATGGAAACGAGCATAGAAAATATGGAGTCGACGTATACTTATAAAGTTATAACAGGAATCTCGAAATCCAAAGGAGGGATTTGTGTTCTGAAACAACTTGAATATCCAGTAGAGATTCTAGAGATGACGCAAAATATCATTGATGAGTTGTAGTGCTCGTTTAATCTTTTTATAATTAATGTCATTAGTTATAAAATAATGGGACGAGAACTCTTCATTAGTTTAGGCATTACAATTTTAACAAGCGTTACACTTTTTTTATATTTTAGACATAGATTCAAGGTAGTTGAACATAAGGTAAACACTATTTTTCAATTAGTCCAGAGTCATTCGCGCTCCGCGCCCATGAGACCGCAGCAACATATGCGCCCACAGGGCGGGTTCGCGCCTCCCCCGGGAATTGTTTTAGAGGAAAAGAGACCAGACCAGCAGCCACTCATTGAAGTATCTGAAGATGAAGATTCAGATACCGAAAGTGAAGGATCAGTTACCTCAGTTAGTGATGGCGAAGACAGAGGTCCGCTGACTATCAGTTCATTGGATGCTAGTGAGATTAAAGATATCAAAATAGAACCTGCAAGTAATATTCTATTGGCGGAAACGCCCCCACAGATAAATTTAGATAGCAATAGTGACGCAGGATCTTTATCGGATCAGTCTGAACTTAGCAGCGTGCCTCCTTCAAATCCTTCTCCGACAAAACCAATTGAGTCAACAGATTATAATAAGTTGAATATGGTCACCTTAAAACAGATTGCAGAAGACCGGGGACTTGAAGGATTCAAAAAACTTAGAAAACCAGCACTGGTTGAATTATTAAGCAAATAATTTCTTATTGTATATTATTATAATGAGTTGGGGAACATGCTATGGTGCTTCTAATAATATACATTTTGATTTTCCGCCACTAATGAGTGATGGCCGAAACTTTGCCAACTGGGATCCTGCCTGTGAAATTAACAAAAAAATAAGACAAAAGAACCACATCACCAGCAATTACAAATATCGTCAGTTTCTAATTAAAAATGCTGATTCCATTATTAAGAAAAACCAGCGCGATGCCTGTGATGACTGCTGTGGTTGCTGGGAACAATTCAAGAAGGTGCCCTCCACACCAGAGAGTGCATATCTGTACAAATCGTGCACAGATAACAAACGCCCTTATGGTTACGAAACCTCAGATTTGAAGAATCTGTATCTATCTCGTTTTGCACTCCAAAGCAAAATGGAGGCGCCAATTCTTACGCAAGAACAATATCTAGTGAGACAAGAGGTAAAATATGGTTCTATGTAGTCAAAATATATATTAGAAATATTTTCATATTCATTTTATAGTAATGAAAATATTAAGTATCGACATTGGTATTAAACATTTAGCATTTTGTTTGTTCGATATCAAGTCGAAAACAGATTATCGTATTGATAAATGGGATATTATTGATCTTTGCAATGAAGAAAAAAAAAGTTGTAAAGGTACATCTGATAAATCTTGTGGACGTACTCCGAAATTTACTAAGAATGGCACACATTTTTGTAAAATACACGCACGCCATCAAGAATTAAAGATACCATCACCAGAATATAAAGTAAGTCGGCTTAGTAAGCGCAAACTTCATGAATTAAAAGAACTTTATAATGAACTCGGACTGAAAACAACACAGAAAATAAAGAAAAAAGATTATCTTGATCAAATACTAACTTATTTGAATTCTAATTTCCTCGAGTTTATTGAACCGGTGAAAGCGCAGGATTTTAGCATTGCAAAATTAGGGAAAAGTATAAAAATACATTTTACGGCTATTATGAAGGATATTTCAATAGATCATGTGATTGTTGAAAATCAAATAGGACCTTTAGCAAATCGTATGAAAACAATTCAAGGCATGGTGATGCAACATTTTATTGAACAAGATGTAAAAATATTAAAGGAAATTGCGGCTTGCAATAAACTGAAAAATTTTATTAAAAGCGGTAAAACAACCTATAATCAAAGAAAACAATTGGGAATTCATGTAACAAAATCACAACTTAACACCAACGCAAACTTCCATATGTGGCTGCAATTTTTTCTCAGTCATAAAAAGAAAGATGATCTAGCTGATTCTTTTCTACAAGGACTTTGGTATCTGGGTGATCTCAAATTAATATAATTTGCGCTGCGTCTTACTTAAAATTATAAGTTCTAGTTTAAACATAAATAATGACGAGTAATGTACCGCATGTGATTAATTTGGGCAGCACATCAAATCCAGGTCAACCGCGATTGAGTGTTAGCTCGCCTGCTCCATCTGGGGCTGTTAGATTAAGCTCGCTTCCTCCTTCTCGACCAAAATCCGTTAATTTTGGACCTGGTGTGGAGATGTTAATGAATCCAAAAAAACAGAACAGAGATGGACAATCGCCAAGTATTACCCTTGAAGATTTAGGTTCCTTAGATGCAAAAATCAATGCGGCTACAACTCCGCGACGATCAATGGCTGATGCTCGCGCAGCTGCATTAGGTTCGAGCGCACCCGGGTTGAAGCTAAACATCACGGAACTTAAGGATAGGAAAATGAAACATATTGGAGGCCCACAGCCACACGGAGCACCCGGCGCTAACCCCCTATCTTCCAAACCTTTATCAGGTGTGGGTGCATCGACTGCGGAGGAAGCCAAGAAGCAGACAGAAACTTGGGATGGTTTTAAAAAATTTAATAATATTCCGGTAAATCCAAATGTTGAAGCGCCAGCTAAACCTCAAATGACCCAAGAACAAATTTTACGAGAGAAAATTATTTATTTGCGAAAGCTAGAAGCATTGGCAAAGAAAGGTGTAAAACTTACCAAAAAATATACAATGGAGAGTCCTCTAGCGGAGATGAAGGGAGAATATGAAATGATCAAGTCGGAGAGTGAAAAACATAGCAGTGTTAAATTTCAGGGAAAGATGTTAATGGCTGCAGTATCAGCAATTGAATTTTTGAATTCTAAATTTGACCCTTTTGATATAAAACTAGATGGTTGGGCAGAAGCAGTAAACGAAAATATAGATGAATATGATGACGTCTTTGGAGAATTGCATGAGAAATACGCAGGCAAGGCGAAGATAGCACCAGAATTAAAGTTGCTTTTTATGCTAGGAGGCAGCGCTGCAATGTTGCATATGACCAATACTATGTTCAAGTCGTCATTACCCGGTATGGATGATATCATGCGTCAGAATCCAGAACTCATGCAACAATTTACCAATGCCGCCGTACATTCGATGAGAGAAGAGCGACCCGGATTTGGAAACTTTATGGGCATGGCAATGGGAGGAGCCCCGGGTGGACAGAGAATGCCGCCACCAATGCCAAGACCCGGACCCGCAAACCGACCTGACATCGGGATGACCCGCGGTCGCCCAGAATTTTCTGATGCCGTTAATATGGAGAGCGCATTCAATAGTGTTGAGAGATCGTCACGCAAACCAAGGCGCGACATGAAGGGTCCGGAAAATATTTCCGATATTCTTTCAGGGTTAAAGACCAAAACGATTAATATTCAAAAAGAAAAGAAGGAGGATGAAAAAAGCACCATTAGCATTGACGAGCTTAAAGATATTAAAGGAAAGGTCGATATCCCGCAACGTTCGAAGCGCAAGCCACGATCAAATCGCAACACAGTATCATTAAATCTTTAATATGATTTGAACTAATTTTTCAAGAATACAATAAAAATATATGCTCAAAACGATTATAATGGCTCCTCCAAAGACATAATTAGGTTTTTTCCAATAAAAGAATTTATTTATTTCCTCGCGCAGTTTTTTTTGATTACCGCGTTCTATTAACACCATGTGTATTTTTTTCTTATTAGGATTCATTAAATAAACACGATCACTCTTCATATTTAAAACTATCAAAGCAGTTTTAAATATAATTTCGAAATAGCTTATATTATGATAGGTATTTTATTAAGTGAAACATTAGAGTTAATGTACACTTTAGGAAAGTTTAGCGTGAATGGTGCAACATGGGCATATAACTGGTACTATGATATCCCAGAAGAACCAACTATCGCGGATCTCAAAGCCCGCATCAAAAAATTAGAAGATTTAGTTGAAGAAAATATTCCCAAAAAACATCTGAAAGAAAATTAATAAATACCATCAAAACCATCTATCATACGCAAATGATTTCGCTTTCGGCGCTCCTTTCTTGCCTTATTAAGAAGTTTAATCGCACCATTGATCTCTTTTTGTGATACATTACCATCGCCATCCAAATCTAATGCCTTTTCAAATTGACGATACTTATTAGGAATAATGCAATAAGGACTTTCCTCATGGAATAGATGACCTGATAAAACATTAAATATTGCCGTTAAAGCAAGCGCTTTAAGAATATCACGGCTACCCATCCACGATATTGCAAATACTAATGCTTGTCGCGCATACCTATGCTGCAAATGTTTTTTTTGTGCTGCCGTCAGATCAATAGTTATATATTTTGAGCCAATATTAAGCGCCAACATGACTAATCCAGCAAAAAAACGACTTGAATTTAGACTTTGCATAGCTTTGCCTATCCAATTAAACATACTTAATATATATCTATATTAAATATTTATCCTAATAAAGATTTCATTTGTGTAAACCCGTCACGCACTGCACGTCTTAACTTTCTTTTATTGCGATTCTTAAATCCCCTTATATTATTGGTAAATGTCTCCACCCTTTTTTTGTGTCCATGGCGATTTAATTCAATTAATAAAAAAATAACTACTGCAGCTATCAATATAAAATGCACATGATTCTTCATTATATTATAAAGGCATTTTAAATTTCCGGCTTGCCGACCATCCCTTTACTCTCTCCACCAAATTGTCCGCGTGCCTCTTGCGACTTTAACAATGCATTGACCTTTCTTTTTCTATCTTCATCTACAATATTCTTCTGGCTTACGACAGCCTTGGGTTTAAGCATACTTGATCTACCTAATCCCTCTTTTTTGCTACCACCTTTTGTTTTAAGAGTCTCTTTTGTTGCATCCTCTTTTGTTGCATCCTCTTTTGCCTCCTCCTCTTTTGCCTCCACCACTTTTTTATTCTTCTTGGTAGCTTTAGGCGGGTTTTCTAGCCCTTCTTTCTCGTTATGGATCAAAATAATAAATATGAATGCCGCAATCAACCCTGTATTTCTACCATGAGTCATGGCAATATAAGCAATAATGCCCAGAGAAATCATTTTGCCTAAAACGGATCCAGCAAAATCTTTTAAAGCATTGGGACTATTATACATTAGTACTAGCAAAATGATGATTAATGTAGCCTCAAGCGCAAATTTCATTTATATATATATCTAAGGATATTTTTCCGTGTAGATAACAAAAAATAATCTTATTTTTTTATAAGAATGTCTCAACCTTTACAATATTCTATATATGAGGATGACGAACAACCATCACTACCCAAAAAAAATAATAAAAGAAATAGAACATATAAAAAAAAACCCGTGAGTAAGAAGGTGCAAAACTTTCTAGAAGCCATGGATAATCCCTCTGGGCCAGCAGACTTCTCAGCCAGCCCACAAGAATATCCCGCACATCCACAAAAACCCGCACCATTAAAACGGAAAAATGATAAAGATAATACAGATACACCAATAGAAAGTTTTACACAACTGCCAGGCGGCGCATGGGCACCACCCAATCAAGAATATTACAACCAATATGTACCATACTTTACCAATACTGTAGAAAACCCCCGCATTGATGCACCCAAAGCAGAATTAATGAAAAAACTAAATTATATGATCCACCTATTAGAAGAACAACAAGATGAAAAAACCGGAAATGTCGCCGAAGAACTTATTCTATATCTATTTTTAGGCATATTCGTTATTTTTGTCGTAGACTCCTTCGCACGCGCTGCCAAATATACCAGATAAGCTATATACTAAATACAAATTTAGTATCTACCAATTATGTCAGCATGAACACCTCTTTCGAGAGAAAAGGTCTGTAGGCAAAATTATAAAAATAATATGAAGTTGTACTTTTCAAGAAAGGGGTATGTTTTCTCTTTAGAGATTGTGATATATAGATATTATGTCCTAGGTCTTCAACGAGAAGATATTTGTATTTATAAGGAATAAGTGAGAGACAGCTAAAAAACTTTTTAATGAAAAGTGTTGTATGATTTGGATCTGCGCAATAAGATGCAATCAGATCAATACTCATCCCATTATCCTTATATTTAGTATAAGGGTTGCGGAAAATATAACATCCCCAAATTTCTCCGTGATCTTGTAATAGATAGATATATAGTTGTTTTTTTTCAAGTAGATATTTTATGTTTGAAAAATCTGCATGAACATAACAGGGAATGTTTGGTGCAACTTCCTGCATGAAATTATAAAATAGATGAAAGGTTAATGGGGTGATAGCGAGTGGTGGCGCAGGATCTTTCTGAATATTGAAATTATGGGTATAAAATCCATATGTATAGTAACATGTCATAGGTACAATAAAGGTCGCTGTTCCCTCTCTTTTAAAAAGGTATGCGGCAATAGCATGCTCTTGACGACTTTTCACATAATGTGTATAAATTAGTTTTTGTGCAACACCCTGTTTTCGTTTATTCTTTGCTACACAAAGATAATCGACATAATAGATATCTAATTCTTTGCCGTGGAGAGAAGCATGCAATGGCCGCGTAGTCATTGTGCCGATACACTTATTCGTCGGGGTAATTTGTTTTGTTTTATAATTTATCAATGGGCTATAATCCAAAAGTAAGCTAAGAAAACAAGGATTAGTATGTCCTTTGAAATAACTTAATATACCATCGCGAGGCGGCTGATAATGAACTTCTTTATCAGTTAGAAAATTCTGCTTATTCAATCTATAAAATAGTTCTTTTTTTTCCGTTGATTGTTGTTGAAACGTAGAAAATTCAACATATGGATCGTAGTATTTCCCACCGCTTTTTGGAATATCATGTTGAATAATGCCAGGCGGAGAGAACCAATAATAAAGATTGTAAAAATGAAAAACAGGTTGTATAGACCAAAATCTAAATTTTACTTTACAAATAATTATAAAGAGTGCATATAGGATAAGAAGAACTAATAGAATGTACATTGCCATCATATTAGTTGATGTATATAAAATATTTTCTATCACACTCCTCATCTATTCAGGCTTTTGTAATATATAGATGTACTGGTATTCATACTGGGCAGCAACCATATCAATCTTACCAAGTAGAATAAAACCGACTTCCTTCGCCAATGAGAGAATGTATTTCTGCGTAGGCATGTAAAGTGTGTGTACATTTTGCCGAACATGTTTGGTCGCGTCATCTTTGAATGTTTCTGTAAAGATGCCTTCATCATCTGCCTTGTTTAATTCAAAATTAGCTTTATATTCAAAGTCTTTGAATTTTACTAAAGAATTTGTGATTCTTTTCTTTGCGAATTTTTGTGCAGATACCAATGTTAATGGATCGGCTGCTGGTAATATAGGGTCAAACTTATCTCTATTTACGAGATGAACTATTAAATATCCACCGGGCATTAGCCAATCAAAGCTATTGCGAAAGAATTTCATCTTATCTTTGATATAGTAGAGAGTGAAATAGAGGCAGGTGATATGTGTGAAAGAATCTGCTGGAAATAACATGTAGTCGAGAGCATCGCCTGTTTTAAATTCCCAATTAGGATATTTTTTTTGCGCTTTGGCAACCATATCAGGAGAGATATCTAAACCTATAGCACTCATGCCACGGCGGTTAAAAGCATCCACATGATGACCTGAGCCAGATCCAACATCTAATATAATGCTTTCTTGTGTTGGCTTGGTGATATTAACAATTTCGCCGATTTCAAAATCATTTTTTACGTTACTAAACACAAGATCGTCATAAATGGTAGCATAAAAATTATCATAAATAGCATTCCCCCTCTTTAACACAAACTTGTCCTTCTGAATGAAGCCCTCACGTACGGGATGGAATTTTCCAACCAACATGGATATTAGTAAGAGTAGGAAGACCCAGAACATCATTTGCGTCCATATGGAAGATTTTGAATAGATTTTACATATTTTTTTCATAGTAAGCATCCTTATATGTATTAATGGTATTTTTTTTGTATAAAAGTAAATATAATGAATGAAAACGAAATAAATGATATGCGAAAGAAAACAGACTTCAGAGGCATTACGTTTTCAAAATTTAAGAAGAATGATGCCAAAAAAGAGCTTCTAAAGTCTTTGTTTGAGAGTAAATTAGAGCCTGCATGCTATTGGGGTGCGGAATTTATATGTGCAGGGCATCTTATCGATCTTTGGGATATCATATTACATTTTATGAGCAATAATATACATTTAGGAAATCCTAAGCTGCCTATTTATATAGAGTTAAGGTTTGAAACCTTTAAAAATATTGTCATGAATGGATATGTTGGACAAGAAATACGTTTACGAAATAATATTAAAATTAGGCAACTCTTTGCCGAAGTTCTGAGTATATTATGTTTATCAAAGAAGAAAAATAGTCTTGATAAACATCACATAAATAAAAACGATTTTCATATGGAAAATATAACAAGCAAATTAAAAGCCGATAATGTAGAATATGCAAAACCAACCTTTCGAAAGGGCGATCCCAAAGAATTATTTATTGCAATCAATGAGCTAGCATACCATATTACTACAGACTCGCGTAATATGATTGATGCATGCTATTGGGTCGAATGGATCTTAGAATTTGAGAGAATATGTATTGCAAAGAAGGACAAGTGTCGTATTGAAAGACGGAGTTTCGCTCCAGTGTTAGCAAATCAGCAAATGGATGTAATATGGATCATTTGGGAAGTGTTTCTGAATGAAGCCAATAAAAAGATAGATGCAACCAAAAAAATTATTTTAGCCCTTCTTAATCTATTTTGCATACATTTTACATTGGGGTGTAAACGAAAACGCAAGTTCTTAATCTATTTTGCTATTGAGTTATTAACCGAACACGTAGAAATGAATATTCCTATTTTTACAGACCAAAAAATAATAGAAACGATAAAAAATAAAATTAATATAATCTACAAACAGGTAAAAAAAAATGAACAAGCACCAAAAACAGGGTATCTTTTTAATAATTCATTTAATGCAGGCAACTTAGAAAAAACAATCAGCAAATTAGAGAAAATGCAATCTATTAATCATATTCTTCATCGCAAATAAGAGTATAACCACTAATTCTTCATTTAATTAATTTCTGTACGTTTTTATATAAATTGTATATATGAGTAGAAAAACACGCAGAAAGGATAAACGATCAAATAAGACAAAAAAAAATAAAAAACGCTTGGTTGTCGGCATGATCGCTGTCCCACTTACACCGGGTAAAAAGTATTTTAGTGTCTGTGGCGATTCATACATAGCTACGTCGCATATTTCTTGGTTAAAGCGCCAAGGTATAAAGGTCATCGCAATTCCTTATACAACAAAGAAATTTAATTATTATATGCGTCGTATTAATGGATTATATTTTCCAAGTGGTGGTGCGTTTGCTGGCAATCAGAAGGAATATTATAATTGTTGTAAAAAGTTTCTTAAGTTAGCAATGAAACAAAACGATAAAGGGCATTATTTTCCAATATGGGGTGGCTGCATGGGCATGCAACAGATGATGATTATTGCTGATGAGCATGATGATTTAAAACATCTATTAACTCGCTTTGACTCATTCAAAAATCTCATGGAGCGCCTCCATCTGACGCCTGAAGGTAAACGAAGCCGCATGATCCGTTATATAGATGCAAAAACTATTAAGAAAATACAAAAAAAATGTTGCACGCTTAATAATCATAAAATGGGTATTAGCCCTGCGAAGTTTAAGAAACATAAAAACCTAGATAACTTTTACAAAATTGTATCATGGAGTCCTGATCGGAAAGGAAAAAAATTCGTTTCTACCATCGAGGGACGCTATTACCCTTTTTATGGAGTACAATGGCATCCCGAAAGAAGCTCAGAGATGGATATTTTTGCAAAGTTTTTCAAATCAGAATTGCGCAAGAATAATAGTAAGTTGCGGAAAACGCGGCGGCGATTAATAAAGAAGGACATAGATTGTTTCAATTATAGTAATTCTCTTTACAAGAAATGTAGATTTTACTGGCATAAGCGAACATCAAAACATAATAGGAAACTTTGCAGTTCCGCACAGCTATTAAAAAATAATCCCAACGACACACGCGGCGGCGTTTAAGTAGATGTATCTTTTTAATAAAAAAAAATATCTACTTTTGTTATATGAATTTCTGGAATATAGTTAAAATTATAGCATTGATTGTTGTTTTGGCCCTATTAGGATTTAATATTTTTACTTATTTAGCAAAGGGAACTGATGTATTCGGAAAATATCTGGGATTTGCTGAAAAAAAAATAGAGAGCGGGACTAAGAAAACATTGAATTTTCTTGGAAAAGAGACAAATAAGGTAGGAAAAGCCGTTGTAGGTGGTGTAAAAAAGACCGGTAAGGAAGTAAAACGTGGCGCGAAAGCGGTTGCTTCACCCCTTGCGAAAGCAGTAGATGGTGGTGCGCGCCCGCGTGGGAAACAACAGGGACGTTATAGACGCAATGTAGCACCAGATTCTGCCGGTGATAGTGAAATACAGAGAAAGCCACACAAGGGCTATTGTTACATCGGCTCATGGCAGGGTATTCGCAGTTGCATTGAAGTTCAAAAAGCAAAAGAGTGTCTATCAGGACAATTATTTCCAACACGCGCAATTTGCCGTGATCCACACCTTAGACAATAATTGATAAAATATTAACCAATTATTGTATTTATCTTCCTGTTGCATTATTGAAATACCACTGGAGAGCAAAGTAATGGGGTACTGGCCACGTCTCAGGGCGATCCTGCGACATATCCGGACCATTATCGACAATTGTAGCTATTTCTGTTGTATTCAAAGCATAATCGAAGTAACGTAAATCAGCCAACTCACCATCAAATCCTCCATTCGCCGTCACCCACACATCTCCGTAATTTTGTTTGGCGACCCCTTGAAGCTTATGGCGCACTGCAATAGTCCCGTTTACATATACATCAAGAATATGACCTTCAACACGTATCATAATATTAAGCCACTTATTAAGAGGAATATCATCAACGACCACCTCCTCATCGATTGAGTTATAGGTATTCATGACCACGACAAGCGAATTCTTCTTGGGATGCAAATACAAACCTGGTGCATTGTTGGGCATCATCATGCCATTATCTCCTACATCACCATTACCTTTGCTAAATATATGCCGCAAGGATCCCGATTTGTATGCAAGCCCACTTATGAAAATCCATGTGGAATAAGTAAACTCAATACCATATCTCTCGTTAGCGGATCTAACAAGCGTAATGGCATTTGCGCCATCAGCCGGATTTTGTGGAATAGTTGTTAACTCTTTTGTATTTTGTTTCCGTCCCCGAATTAAGTAAGGGCTCTTAGTTGGTGATAATATCCATTGAATAAGCTCAGTTCCTAAACGAAGGAGTAGAACAAAACCAATAAGAACAAGAATAATTATTGCGAATTTTGCTACAAGTGTATTGCTCTGGAGAAATTTCTTTGCAGCGGCTCCAGAATTCCTAAATGCCTCTTGTACTTTTGCCATTATATATATAATATATAAGAACAAAATTAGATTTCTATAAGAACAAAATTAGATTTCTAAACTTCCTATCTCGTGGTTATTTTTCATAAAAGCCAACTTGATTCTGTATTTCTCCAAGAAAGACAGATTGGCACCCGAATAACCTTCGCGGTAAATCTCATAGGCTTCACGTGGGTTCAATGCGTGATTAAAGAATTGGAAGCGGGACACTGATCCAGCAAATCCGCCATCTGGGCAAAGGTAGAGCGGTGCAGTACTGGCAATCTTCGGCACACCCTGCATGATGCAAGTCTTAACCAATTTACCATCCACATATACATCAAGCGCCTTGTTATGCAACACGACGATGACATTCACCCACTTCTGAAGCGGTACGTTTGCCACATGGCATGCCTCCGCCGCGCCTCCTGGGAACGTGCCAATTTCGACGCCAAGTGAGTTCTCTTGCGCCCCCAAACTCACTTGTGGTCCTACAACACCTCCTTGTGTTCGGCTGAAAATGATCTTTTTCTCTCCAAACCGATAGTTCCAGTCCTCGACTGCAATCCAGATAGAGTAACTATAGCTCTGCGTGCTTTTCCCTAAACGATTGGCGCCGATACGATGAGATGATTTTGCGTTATGCAATGAAATCAGTGCTTTTGATTTTTTACTAGCGAAAAACCATTTCCAAACTAAGTAAATTACAATAACGAGAACAACACCTAGTATTATTTTACTTATTGCCATGACTATATTATAGGCAAAGAAAGTTTCTAAAGAATCGAAATTAATTAATAATTTTTAATTTGAAAATTATTAATGGGCCATGATGTATAATCTATACTCCTAAATAGGATCACATTCATAGAATTTTTAAAAACATCTAAAGAACTATTTTATAATTAGTTTGCCCTGATGTACCTGCACCTTTCACTTTTGAGCGCTTTAAAACCGAATCAGGTAACACTATTTTATAACGCATTTTATAAGGAGCAGGAGGAGCTTTTTTTATTTTCTTCCCTGATGAAGCTGCTAGACCCGCGAGAGAATAATTTCTAAAACTATATCCAAAAATCAAATATCCTGCTAGCATTACTCCTGCAATTGTTAACCAAGAATGTTTATAATAAAAATCTTCTCCACGTTTCAGTATACGCTTATAAAATTCACTTGTCGGCGCCATAACTACAGGAGGATTGCGGTTCTTCAAAAAATTATAAAAAACCTCGATTCGATCTCTAGACAGATTACCAGAATAATAAACAACATTGCAAATGCCGCCACTCAATCCATCCTTCTCTCCAGCAACAACATCACTGATCCGCATATAAGGGACGATTCCTCCTGTCGTAGAGACCAAGCGCGCATTGATAAAAATATCTAGAGTTCCTTTATCATAATTAATCACAATGTTATTCCACTTTTGCATTGGAAATTTATTTGTTTCATAAACTATTTTTTTAGTTTTACCCGATAACATGGTAATACGTAAAAGGTTCTTTTTCATATTATAGGTGATATTGGGCTTGTTACCATAGTTTAATAGAGAAGTAAATTTATTGTATTTATAACTATGATTAGGGGGTTGTTCATGTAAAAATATCCACGAGGAAAGTGTGTACTGATACTCATAATCATTCCCTTTCCTTAAGTTCTCAAATTTCCCCAGAGGGGTTCGGATATCCGTAAATACTGGATCTCGGAGCAGCATAGAGGACATTTCTGATCTGTCTTTTAACATTTCCTTACGTAATATTGCCAGTTCATGTTTCTCCTCACGTATTTTCTCCATAAGATCCACCACCGCCTTCTGATTACTCCGCACAAAACTCAATGTCGCATCCACATTGGTCGCCGTATATCCTAAACCAAATAACATTAGTTTTACATCCTCATCACTTAAATTTGGCACAGCTTCCCATTTTAAATTTATCCCACCCTTACGTTCCTGTAATGCCTCTTTATTAGTGCTAATGCTATTCTCGGCTCCTTTTATGCGTTGCTTCATAAGTGATATATGATCTGCATCCCGTGGATTCTTCAAATATAAAAAATTTATAATGAGCGGGAGAATGAAATATACAAATAACACAAACACCTCAACGGCAACAAGCACCCACGTTTCATAAGATGTAGTATGTATATCATTCATGATTATCTTAAAAATCATCGCCGGGATGACAAAAACAATTGTCATCAACATCTGTTGAGGTGAAGGGAAATCTTTGGGCAAATGATTTCGGAAAGCATTAAATAAAATGGTGGCAATTGCAACGACAAGACCAAGAACAAGCAAACTATACAATAAATAAGATACCTCTGTATTCGTTGCCGCTAAATAACTTAAACCTACACTAAAAGTGACAATAATGATAGTACTTATCAAAAAAGAAATATATTTTCCATAATTTTTTTCGATGTGCATTAAATTTTTTACAAAGGATGTAGGCGCCTTTCCACCAGAGAAAGGAACATTGAACTGAATAAATAAAACAATAATCAGGGATACTAGACCACTAATTAAGAATGCATTTGTTGTCTTAGGCCAGCGTTTATTTATAGGCCATGGATGGGTAATAAAGATTGAAAAGAAGATTAGATAACAGATTGCAAATTGTACTAGAACTGCCTGAAAAGGACAAGAATTAAGAAAGAGAAGAAGAGGGTCTAACCATTTTCTAATCTTATCCCATAACTTCTTAATCTTGTCAATTGTATAATTATAATACTCAATACGACTTTTACGTGAAGAAAACCCTAAGAAAATTAGTAAACCTATTATTAATAATGTTAATATTGTCAGAAATATAGTTACATAATTTAAATGCAATACTGCTGAAAATATTTTATCAAATATATCAAATATATCCATATTAATTTGAACTTAGATTATTTATTTCATATTCTCCATCGTCGTTTTCTTACTATGACAATTAGGACATAATGCATCTAAATTGTTTACATGGTTGGTACCTCCATCCGCCAATCTAATTTTATGATCAACTTGAAAGCTTGCGTCTAATTGCCGACCGCAATGTGCGCATTTCCAACTTTGTTGTGCAGCCACGAATTTTTTCTTGGTTTCACTCACAGATCTTGAGTGGGTGACACTTCCTGAGTTCATCATCCTCTTTGTTTGTGGTGCAATATTCCCACCGCCGCCATACATCTCTTGGTGGGCATTTGTGAAATCAAATATTGGTGAAATCAGATTTGCTGTATTCTTATCAATTGGCATATAACGAATAATATCATTGGCGTGTTTAAGTAATCCTTGTGACTCAACAGGTTTTTTCTTTATTAAAACATAAAGTGATAAACCTATAAAGGCAAACATTGTCATCTTGAGATACTTCTGCCAACCTTGAAGCATCTGTGTATATTTGCCATCGTAATATGTATTGGCGACTAAGAATCCTGTAACCCCAAAAATCAAAAGTTCAGCCTTCATTATATATACTTACTTATTTATTTTTTAATGCAATAAATTACTAGGAGACTCATAATAACTAGTATTGATATATCGATGTTGCGTCGTCGCACGCGAGCACGTTTTTTTTCTACCATATCCTTAGGCTCATAATGTTTATAATATAATTCTAAAGCATCATAAAAATTAATCTCTTGCTTATCTAAATGTTCATTTATTTTATTATGAATGAAATGCACCCACTTCATAAATTCCATGCGCGAATCTAAATAGGGTGTGACAGGATACTTATCTAATAATTTGGCAAAATTATTTCCTATTTTCTCTGAAGGTATAAACAATGGAAAATTTTGAATAAATTCATAATACTTTTTTTTCGTAACAGTGTTTGGTCGCTGTGGATAATTCATTGAAATTGTAAATAAGAAAAACCAATAGTGGGGACCCCAAACTTCAGGATTCATTATAAGGAAAGAACATAAAAACTATTGTATTTAAACATATAATGACAAAGTACAGCTTCTGTAATAATTGTGGAAAGCAGGGACATTTATATCATCAATGCAAACGACCCATCACAAGTATCGGAATTGTTTGCTTTCGGGTGATGCCGGGGCAAAAACGCGAATATCTCATGATTTGTAGGAAAAATAGTTTAGGGTATGTAGATTTTATGCGTGGAAAGTACAAAGTACACAATCTTTTACTTTTACAAAATCTTATTAATGAAATGACTGAAGTAGAGAAAAATGACTTAATCTCGAAAGATTTCAAAACGCTTTGGACGGCATTATGGGGTGAGTATGTAGGAATGCAATATCGCAGTGAAGAATTATCAGCAAAAGAGAAATTTAAACAATTATCAAGCGGTATTCAATTAAAAAATGGTAAGCAATATAACTTAGAGGATTTAATAAATAACAGCAAGCAGAAATGGAAAACTCCCGAGTGGGGATTTCCCAAAGGTCGGCGAAATTATCAAGAGAACGATATATCATGTGCGCTCCGTGAATTTGAAGAAGAAACAGGTTATAATCGAAAAGCTATTAATATTTTGCAAAATATTATACCATTCGAAGAAACATTTACAGGATCAAACTTTAAATCATATAAGCATAAATACTATCTAAGTTACATTCACAATGGAATCAAACCTGCAGCCAATTTTCAAAAAACCGAAGTTAGTCAAGTTAGTTGGATGAATTTAGAAGACTGCTTGGATCATATACGTCCATATAATTTAGAAAAGAAAGAAGTTCTATTGCAAATTAATAATGCCCTAGAAAAATATAGATTAATCTCATAATATATTAGTATTATGGCAACAACAGAAAATAAAGATGATGCAAGGATAAAGAAACAATATAACTTTCTATATCCTTTATTAACTCAGCCCGACTTTAATATTAAAATCGCCGAAAAGAGAGAATTTAATGATACAAAATATCCTGATGAAGTTATCGATAATATAGAGGCACACGGAAATTTTCTTTGCAACGAAAAAGAATTTGAATTAATGCCTCATCAAAAATTTGTGCGCAATTTTCTCTCAAGTATGACACCATATAATGGTGTTCTTTTATTTCATGGTCTCGGGACTGGAAAAACTTGCACAGCAATATCTGTTGCTGAACAAACACGAGAATATTATAAACATTTGAATAGTAATAAGAAAATTATCATTATTGCGTCTCCTAATGTAAAGGAGAATTTTAAAACGCAATTATTTGATGCTCGGAAACTAAAACAAGAAAATGGTGTCTGGAATTTGCGCGCTTGCACAGGTAAAACATATTTGAGAGAAATAAATCCCATGAGTATGAAAAACCTTAAAAAGGAGAATATTGTTAAAGAAGTAAATAAAATTATAAGGGCATCGTATCGATTTCTTGGTTATACAGAGTTTGCTAATATCATAAGAAAAATATTATCGACTACGAAAAGTGAGCAGAGTGAGCAACGCGCTTTAAGGAAATATTTCTCTGATACCCTAATAATCATAGATGAGGTCCATAATATAAGACATACTGCGGCCAATCCAAAAAAACGTGTAGCTATAAATTTATTAAAAGTAGTTCAAGCCGCGCAGAATCTAAAATTACTATTTCTCTCAGCAACACCCATGTACAATAGTCACGACGAAATCATTTGGCTTTTAAATATCTTAAATATCAATGATGGGCGAGCTCCTGTACTAAGAAAGGATGTTTTTGATAAAAAGGGAGATTTTCTAATATCCAGCGATGGAGAAGAAACGGGGAAAAAATATCTGGCAAGTAAGTGTATTGGATATATATCCTATTTACGCGGACAAAATCCATACACGTTTCCTTACCGCTTATGGCCTACTGAATTTGCACCAAAAGTATCTCTAGTTAACATACTTGCAAAAACTCCTACCGACTATCCTTCTAAACAGATAAATGGCGAAGTTATTCTTGATCCACCCAAACATCTGGATCTATTTTTAGTTCATATTCAAAAGTATCAAGAGGTAGGATATACTGCACTCTTAGACGAAATTAAAGGAAGGTTATCAGAACTAAAAAAAGCTGATGCTGCATTAGGCTACGAAATGTTAGGAAAGGCAATTCAAGGACTAAACTTAATTTACCCTTATACTACCCCAATCACAAACACGAGTTTACTTTATGGTCAGGCTGGATTAAAGAATACAATGATTTTTAGCAAAAAGAATACAGATTTCAAATATAAAAATACTATTCTTCAGGAATATGGGCGAATATTTTCATTACCCGAAATTAGAAAGTATAGCAGCAAAATGGCTGCCATTATGCATAGGATAAAGAAATCCGAAGGAATAATTCTAATTTACTCACAATTTATAAATGCTGGCTGCATACCACTCGCATTAGCCCTCGAAGAAATGGGGATAAAACGATATGGACGAAAATCTCTTTTTAAAACACCACCTCATCCTCCAATAGACTACAGGACAATGGGCATAGAACCGCCCACGGGAGAAAATGATATTATTCCAGCAACATATGCGATGATTACTGGAGACCATTCTCTCTCCCCAAATAAAAATAAAAATGAAATGGCAGCAATCACTGGCAGCGATAATCAAGACGGCGCAGAGGTCAAAGTAGTTATCATTTCAAAAGCCGGCGCTGAAGGGCTAGATTTCAAAAGTATCCGCCAAATACATATCTTAGAACCATGGTTTAACTTAAATCGCATAGAACAGGTTATTGGGCGAGGTGTACGTAATTGTAGTCATAAAGCGCTCCCATTTGTTAAAAGAAATGTAGAAATATATCTCTATGGCACTCTTCTCTCTGGAAAAGATCCTGAAGAGAGTGGAGATATGTATATATATCGAAAAGCTTACGATAAAGCAATCCAAATAGGCCATGTAAGCCGTCTTCTAAAAGAAAATGCAATAGATTGTTATCTAAATAGCAGTTATAATAATCTATCTATTGATAAGGTAGTGAAACAGCAACTTTCATCAACGCCGACAGCCCCGCCCATAAATTTTAATATTAAGAGTAAACCATACTCAGCTCTTTGCGACTATATGGAAAAATGTAAATATAATTGCGTACCGGTAGGGGAAATACGTGAGATAAATGATGATACATACAATGAAAGATTTATAATCATGAATATGGATAAAATCGTGGAGAGAATACGGGTCCTTATGAAAGAGCAATTTTTATACAAGCGTCATGATCTTATTGCGCGAATTAGAGTCCGTAAAGATTATCCAATGATGCAAATTAATGAAGCATTAAGTTTTTTAATTGAAGATAAAAATGAATTTATTACAGATATGTTTGGTCGTCTAGGCAACTTAGTTAATATTGGTGAGTACTATATGTTTCAGCCATTGGAGATAGAAAACACGCAAATATCATATTTTGATCGTACGCACCCTCTCGCATATAAACGTAATACTATAGATGCGCGCAGCACCCGCCGCCCTAAACCTAGTTCAAGGCATAGTATTATGGATAGACTTTATGAATATCAAAAATGTATATATACTGAGGACAGCTGCCATCATCTTGAATATTCGGAATCATACGCTGCCATCCAATTTTTGGCAGAAGCGCCGTTTAATTTAGATCGCAATATTCTACAAACATTTATGTATAGTCATATCTTTGATAGTTTATCTTATGCAAATAAATTAGAATTACTCAATATCTTATGGGATTCTGGGAGGATACAAAATGATTTTAACCAGACATTGAAGAGAGTGATAACTACTGACTTTATTCTTGAAGTAACAACTGGACAAGCAAAAGTACCAAAACAACATATTCTACCTGTAGTTGAAAAACTTGCTAATCGAAAGATAGAAAAAAGAATATTAATACTCAAGGATAAATGGGTACTTGCCACTAAGACAGATTTAGTAGACTTGGGACATATGTATGATATAGCTATTGAAGATAAATACCAAAAAGATAATTTTAATAATATAATCGGGTTTATGGGAACCATAAAAGGCAGTGGATTTAAGTTTAAAGTGATTGATATTAAAAATAAGTCCAAGCGCAGCCGTCGCGGATTCCAATGTGTTACACAACAAAAACAAAAAACCTTAGAATTATTGAATACATTAATGGCGCAGGCACCAATTGAGGACTGGCGTGATCTAACATTTACAGAAAAAGATACTAAAAAACACACTGATGTTCTTATTCGCCGCGGCTTTTCAAGGCATAAGTTATGTAATGTTCAAGAACTTATCTTCCGTTATTATGAACACATTGATGCTGACCATACGTGGTTTCTCTCAACTTTCGGCGCAAAATTCAATAAAATTGAAGAATGATAATAGAGAAAATGTATGTACTATATATAATGTCCAAGGTTGCAAAAGTGGGGAAAAAGAAGCAGACCGGGCTCTATTTCAAAAATATCATTACACGAAAGGTAAATATTCCATTCAAACAGGTAGGCGGAAATATTGAACATATTATAAGTCAAAAATTAAGAGATACATTAGAAGGAAAATGTATTAATGAAGGATATATTAAAAGAAATTCAGTTAACATCATATCATATTCTTCAGGGCTAGTTGATGGAAAATCTGTAATTTTTGACGTTGTATTTGAATGTCTCGCTTGTCGCCCTGTTGAAGGCATGAAGATACGATGCACCATTAAAAATGTTACTAAAGCGGGTATTCGTGCTGAAATTTCCGGCGAGACATCCCCCGTTGTAATATTTATTGCCCGCGATCATCAATATCAAAGTAAATATTTTTCCGAAAGAAAAGAAAGCGAGGATATCTTTATAAAGGTAATTGGTCAACGTTTTGAGCTCAATGATAAATATATCTCTATTATTGCAACTCTCGTAGAGCCCAAAAAAAATAAATAGGGAATATTTACTTAAATATATAATTTTTATTTTTAAAAATGGATGGTTTAATAGCTTTACGAGAAAAAATTCAAGCTTTAAGCAAATTTCACCAGTTGGAGGTCTTTCGCCTACTCCAAAAGCAAAAGGTCGATTATACAGAAAATCGAAATGGTATCTTTGTTAATATGAATAATTTAGATAATGAGAGCATACTTGCCTTGCAGGACTATATAAAGTATGTATCTACACAGCAAAATCAACTTGAAGTTATCGAGAAGAAAAAAGAAGAATACGCTAACTCTTTTTTTAAAAATAATAAAGAAATAGCGCTTACATAAATAGATGAAGATAATTGAAAGTTTGCAAGAATTTGTATTAGATATACGTGTGTTGCGCGATCTTCCTCGCGTGAAGTCGGACAAATCTATTAATCATGTAAATACACCTGTTCAAAAGAAAACTACAGGTATATTTACCCCTCGCTCTTACGATACTCTTTTTTGGTGTTTCTATATTATACTAGAAGGCAGAGATGCATATTATATGACAGGTAATCATAAGTTTCAAATAGAAAAAAATAAGAAGATCTCATTTATTGAGAAAATAAGGGAAAATAAAGATCTGATGAAAGCCAATAAACTGAAAATAAATGCTCTTGAAAATGATCTTCTGAATAATCGATGTATCACTCATAAAACCTTCTTAGCGCTTTGTATTTTATATAATATAAATATAATTATGATTTTTGATAATTACTATTATGAGCATTTACCAGTTCCATCTAAGATCCCATATATAATAAGAAAGAGTAATAATAAATATGGTCTAGATTATGAAAGCAATGATGTAGCCGATGAACTTACTAACTACTGGAAATTTGATAATATTAATAAACCTTTGAGGGGGATATCAGCATTTAAAATCACTGAGCTTTTAAAAATATATAACCAGATCTATCCTGAGGCGTCGTCCTCGCCAAAAAAATATACAAAACGAATATTATATAATTTAATCACACTGAAAATTGAATAAAGATTTTTTTAATATTAATTTATTATATATTCATGTCTGATCGATTTTCATCACTTGTCGACACATATCTAGAATCAGAAAAAACTAATGATGAATTAGAGGTTAAATTTGGCACCAAACATCGTGGGGCTTTAACACGCATAGATTTTGATAATATTATTCGAAATCTTAAAAGTAAGGGTTTTACGGGTGTTCGAGCTACGGGGTCATATCGCCTCACAATACAAAGTTCATTTATTGATAAACGAACTGGGGATGTTAAAATGTCAAACATACGTGTTGAGGTCCCTTCTCTCAGCAATATTAAAAAATTTTGCGAAACCAACAACTTCGCCGTTAGAGGAGATGGAGGTGAGATACTAGTCGATAGACTGCCAAAGTATGTTACATTCACACAAAAACGACGTAAATATCTTAATGATAAAGTTGTAAGGCCAGTTGATTTTGATGATTTTAATTTTCGCTTGGATCTTAAGGAGGAAAATAATATTCCAAGTTCTGATCGCCGCGTGAAATCTATGCTTCGCGACTGGGAAAATTCTAAGAAAATGTATAGATTTATTAAAAGGTTTACTTTTACCCATAAAAATTATCCTTTAAAAGTTGATTGTAGTATTGTTAAAACGTCAAAGATGGAAGGAGGACATATGCTATCAGCATATACTATTCAAGACGCCAATCTTTTTAAAAATCCAGAGCATTATGAAGTGGAAATCGAAATAGCTTCACTATCGGATATTGCGCGATATGAAATTCAGAAGAAAGACATTATTAGCGATATGCGAAAGACTATTCGTATCATATTAGGAGGTTGGCAGCAGACAAACTATCCTATAGCCTTCAGCGAACAAACAAAGATACAACAGAATTATATGAAATTAGTACATGGACATAGTAGTCGAGATTCACGTGTTCGTCCTAAGGATTTTATTGGTCCATCATCTATTTCTCTCGAAATGGGAAATATCATTGCACCGGATCCAGAACTTAAAACGCCGAATATTCGCGACCCATACACGCTGACAGACAAAGCTGATGGACTACGCAAACTTTTATTTATCAATTCGAATGGACGTGTATATCTAGTAACTACAGATATGAAAGTCCAATTTACTGGCAGTAAAACTGATAATGGTTTATTGCATAATTCTATCTTAGATGGCGAACATGTATTACATAATAAAATGGGTAAATTTATTAATACATACTTAGTATTTGATATCTACTTTAAAAATAGGGAGGATTTACGCCCACTACCTTTTGCGTCCTTAGAGAAGGATGAGTATCCACAAACGCGACTTCGTGAACTTACGTCATTTGTTGAGGAATTACAACTAGACCCTATTTCTGGCGATGGTGATGCTCCACTCAAAATAAATGCAAAGACATTCTATAAGTCTAAGGGTCGTGGTATTTTTATGAATTGCAATAAACTTCTTAGTGGTATTGCCGATGGTATATTTGAATATGAGACAGATGGGCTTATATTCACGCCGGCAAATATGGGCGTAGCATCAAATAAAATTGGCGAAACGCCGCCACCGCGGAAAGTTACATGGCGTCGCTCACTTAAATGGAAACCGCCGAAATATAACACCATTGATTTCCTCATCACTACAAAGAAGACGGCCACAGGGCAAGAATTTGTTGGTAATATTTTTGAAGCAGGTGAAGATATGTCAGCAGTTAGACAAATTTCCCAATATAAAACACTAATACTACGTGTGGGATATGATGAACGTAAACATGGGTATCTTAATCCTTGTCAAGATATAATTGATGAAAAATATCCTTCGCGACGAAATGATTATAATAATGATCATTATAAGCCAGCGCCGTTTTATCCTACAAATCCTAGCGATCCTAATGCGGCAATTTGTAATATTAAAA
>Ga0315316_10000054_pt1 | contig 51782 bp, 29 predicted proteins | sample M160m3416metaG_FD_203702 | JGI IMG/M metagenome (GOLD analysis project Ga0315316, IMG submission 203702) | Ammonia-oxidizing marine archaeal communities from Monterey Bay, California, United States - M1 60m 3416 | ecosystem: Environmental > Aquatic > Marine > Intertidal zone | place: USA... | reverse complement strand
CTGGACTTCGTCAATGTCCAGTTCGTCCTGAATGTCTTCCACACCCAACAGTACAGCTCTGTTGACCGACGACTGAAGTCCTCCACGTCCGCCGCTAAAACCACCAAACCCACCACGTTGGCCGCCACGTTGTCCGCCTTGCTGACCGCCACGCTGTCGACCACCACCCTGGCCACGCTGCGGCGGCTGAGCTTCTGCGATCGCGGAAAGAAACATTGCCGTCATGCAGACAGCTGTTGAAAACTTAAGGAAACGTACGGTCCTCATGAGTGACTCCTGAAATGGGTCAGAAAGGTACTGAATTCTGTGATACAACGTTTAAGGGCTGCTGTGTGAGAACACCACAGACTTACCGGAGTGCTGCCGAAAAACAACTTTCCCGGCGATATTCCGGGTTTATTCGGGCGGATGGCCGCCTGGAAACGGGGCTGTCATGCGGTGGGTCGGTTCCGGCCGACCGGGCTTGAAGCTTTGAGTTCGCCGAAACTCCACGGTGCCACCAATGGCGGCCCCTGCTCTTGTAACCTCTTCCGTCACAAGCTTTTCCAATAATTCCGGGTCACATGCTACCCGAGCGTTCACAATCACATCTGCAGCCTTAACACGACAATTGGACGCCAGGGAAAGCTCTGCCTCATTTTCACTGCTCACCAGGTTTGCAACTCCGAAGAATCCCTCCCACAGCCCGATCGTCTTTAAATGCGCCGCCTCCGCAGACTCCTCAACCAACACGTTCTTCAATCGGGCCACGATGTCCAGCAGCAACTGGTCCAGGTTAAATTCAGTCTCGGAAACGACGCGAACGCTGCTGTTCAGCCAGCCCAGTTCCGCTTCGCCCTCAGCATACGTGTCGTAGTCGATATCCAGGACACGACGTCCGAAATCTCCGTCCTGCGCCAGCCATTCCGTCAGTGCGTCGAACCCCTGCCCCGTTTTGGCCGACATCTTCAGGACCGGGCGTTCCGGAATGTGCTGATGAATCAGTGATTCAAGTTCTTCACACTGTGCATCGGTCAGTTCATCAGATCGATTGATCAGTACAAGATCAGCTTCTTCGATCTGCTTTTTCAGGATGTACGCGGCCTTTGGGGAAAACCCGGTACCCGCCTCATTCTTCAGGACTCGACGACCATGCGATGGTTTCAGGATCACGGCGTAGGGGGCAATCACGAATTCCGCGTCGAACAGTTTTTTGATCGGCTGAATTACGGTGGCGACCAGATCGGTACAACTGCCGACAGGTTCGGCCAGTATCATGTCAGGACGCTGTTGCTGACTGATCTGGTGAACGGTCGACATCAGCTCATCAAAGTTGCAGCAAAAACAGGCGCCGGCAACTTCACCGACATCAAACCCCAACGACCGCAGCATGTTCGTGTCGACAAGATCGTCCGCCTGATCGTTCGTTACGATGCCGACGTTCAGACCCTGATCCATGTAAGTCTTTGCGAGGCGGGCCAGCGTGGTTGTCTTGCCGGCGCCAAGAAATCCGCCAACCATGATGTATCGAATCTGGTGCATATTCTGCAATTAGTCCTGCATCGTGAGCTGTTTGTTCATCTTTTTTCCGTCACGCAACAGGGTGACGGAAATTTTCTGCCCGGGAATTGTGTGGCGCGCACCATACGCAAGCAGGCTACCAGGTGTCATCAGGTCGGTCTGGCCGTCGTATGAAACAATGACGTCGCCCTTTAGAAATCCAGCTCGTTTGGCGACGGCGTGTTGACCGTACTGACCCACATGTTCGGCCAGCAATGCCATTGATCGCGTGCCGATGTTCAGCTCTTTACGGTGCTCGTCTGAAAGTGTTGTCAGCTTCATTCCCCCCGTCGTCATGCGCCGCAGTCCCCATGACGACACGCGCCACGTGATGTCGTCGGCCTGCCGCCAGCCCCGGGGAAGAGCCATTGTCAATTCGTGGTTTCCGTTGTTGCGACGGACGACGGCTTTGACCGTTGTTCCGGTCGGGTCGACGTCGTTCAGTACCCATTGGACATCGGCGATCGACAGCAATGGCTGCCCATCCAGCAATTCAATGGCGTCCCCTGCACGGAAACCTGCTGCGGCCGCGGGCGAATCAGAAGTGACACTCTTAACAGTAGCCATCTGATCCGGATCAAGAACCAATCCAATCGATTTTGGGTGAGGATATGGGTACAGCAATCGCTCGGGAATCGGCTTCTTTTGCTGACGATAAAAATCTCGCCGAGCATCGCCGATCTGATGGCAGTGAATGCAGCTTTTCGCGACTTCTCCTCTGTAATTCAGACTGTTCGTAAACCTGTCTTTCAGTGCGGGGTACTTCTCCGGCGAGGAGAACTCAAGCGGTTCGCCAGTCTTGGCTGCCAACACATGCTTATTGGCCGGATAGTCCTTGTGCAGATCCAGTGCCGCCTGCAGCGCCTGAGCCAGACCTTTCAGGCTGACGTCGCCAAACCATTCTGTACGATGAGAACGAGTTCCAAACCGTCCGTAAATCGTGCGGTCGGCATTCAACATAAACATTGCAAATGACTGATCCGTATCGTACTGAAATAATGACAGATCAAGCCCGTTGGTCGATACGACTCGCACGCACACGAACTGTTCCAGCAAGGGGCGAATCACCGGGTGAGTGTCGACCAGATGGTCATCCAGTTTTACGCACTCGTGGCACGGAATGCAGCGTAAACCAACAAGGATCGGTTTTCCGGATTCCCTGGCCCTGGCAAACGCCGCAGGCAGATCATTGTACAGCCAGAACCCATCGGCCGTGACCTGCTCACGATCTTCACGCACCTGTTGCTCCCGAGTTTTGTTTTGCCCCATCACGGTTGAGGTTAGTAATAGTGTCAGCGATAGTGCAATATACACCTTCATGAACCGGACCTCCGACGTCTCTTAAAACTGTGGCAGCGCAGATTGTTCTATTTGCGCTGCTTCAAATCCACTCGTCCGACATGTGCTATTTGAGACGTAACGTGATCCCACCGCAACTCAAAGTCGCGGCTTTGGCGGTTTCACTGGGTTTTCCCACGGGTGCACACCTGTGGCCAGGATGCGACGTTTGTAGACGCTGTCTCCACACGTGACATACAGAATGTCGCGATCCGTTCCACCAAAAACAACATTGCTGAGCCAGCCGTTGTTCGGCTTGCGAATAATAAAATGCACGCGACCTGGCTGGTCCAGTATCTGTAATCCCAGTGCAGTCGTGACATATGTTCGCCCTTCTGTATCAACCGTCATACCGTCCGCTCCGGACTGCAGCTGATCGGTGACGTGCAGCCAGCCGTACTGCTGTCGGTGAGTCAGCGTGCCGTCTGATTTGATGCGAAACGAATAGCAAAACCGGCCTCGAGTATCGGATACGGTCAATGCGGTCTGGTCTGCTGAGGTGATCACTCCGTTGGGAAATTCAATGCCGGTGTCGACGACCGTGGCGTCACCACCCTGAGTAAAATGCCACACTTTCCTGGCTGATGGTTCGGTGACATAGCCACTCCCGTCCGGCAGAACGACAATGTCGTTGCCCTTGATGTTACGCAGGAAGATCTGTTTGCGGCCGTCTGGTGTATACCGTACGACATGTCCGGTTTTACCTTCACAGGAGTACAGTTTACCGTCGGGACCGAACATCAGACCGTTGGATGCTCCGCTGTCTTCTGCGAACACGGTCACCCGGTCCTGACTGTCGATCCTGTGAATGCGATTATTCGGAATGTCAGTGAAAAAGACTTCACCCGCACCGCTGACGGCCGGACCTTCAGTGAATCTGTGGCCGTTACTGACCAGTTGCCAGTCTTCACCTTCGATCAGCAGATTGGTTCGCCGAGCTTTGCCTTCAACGTTGGATATCGGCTTCGGATAGTCTCGCCACAACCACCTCAATGCTTCCGGAATTACGGCAGCACCGTGTTTGCCGTTGTGTCCGCCTTCGCCCCACACATGCTTTACGTCGTAACCTGAAAACTGCAACGCTGAAAGCATGGTTTGATTGGCGTTCCACCAGTTGCCACCATAGATATCAAGGTCATTGCTGCCGTCCTGCATAAATATTCGCAATGGTTTGGGTTCTGTCTTACGTACCAGAACCGGATACTCGTTACCGCCCCGCAGACCGACGTACGTACCGACTGTGCTGAAGATGCGGCGGAATGCGTCCGGACGTTCCCATGCTGCGGTGAAGGCACAAATAGCGCCTGAACTGCTGCCCGCGATACATCGGTCGTTGGGGTCGTCACTGAACGCGTATGTCTTCGCGACCTGGGGAAGAAGTTCCTCAAGCAGGAAACGCGCGTAGCGATTTCCCATCGCGTCGTATTCGAAGCTGCGATTGTAGCGAGCCTGAGCGTTTTCGCCGGCAGCAGGAACGACGCCCGGAGTCACAAACACCCCGAGCTGTACGGGAACGTCGCCGTCGTGAATCATGTTGTCCAGCACTGTCGGCAGTCGCCAGCCTTTGGCCTTGTTATATCCGTCCTGCACGACCATCAGGCACGGTGGCTTCGCGGCGTCATACTGTGCCGGAACGTAGACCCAGTACTGGCGGACAGTCCCTGGGAAGATTGTACTGCGAAATTCGTGCGGACCATCGATCCTGCCGTGTGGAGTGTCATCGTTGACAACAGCTTCCGGAGGAACGGGATAACTCTCCTGCTGCCCGCGGACGCCATCAGGAATAGCCGCACTGACAAACGTAATAGTGAACAACACCAGAAATCCACGGACCATGGATAATTGCTTTCGTTGAGGATGAAATAATGCCAGCTGATCTGGTCCAGTACGGCGTTTCCGAAAAACGCCATTGGTGCGTATACAACGTGTACGACCGCCGAAGAACAGAGAACTGAGCATTTCGGAGTTCCATGACCCTGCTGCAGGGGCCGCTTCTGCCATAAGTGACGAGGTCAGCGGTTCTTCTCGGAATCATTCTCCACGATCTCCACGCCGCACAGGATTGCACGTCCGCGCACAGGCTCGAGATCAATCCGTACGCGGGAATCTGCTTCGATACCACGAACTTCTCGGACGATCGCCCGGTTACGGCCGCCAGATTCTTTCGCAACATCAAGCTGTTCAATTACAGTGTTGCCCTGAACAGACACGTTGAAGACCCGCTCGCCGACAGAAACCGGGTCGGGCTCACTGAAATGCAGACGCACGGTATACCGTTTCGAATTTGAACCACTCTTGCCCAGACCAACCGTCAGCGACGTCAGTCCCTCAACCCCGGAACCGGCGACCCAGGGTTTTCCTGCACCGCTGACCAGTGAGGAATGCAGGCGGAACTTCCGCAGTTGATCTCCCTTCACATCCACCGGGATGCTGGGTGAGGAACCACCCACGCTGGGTGCATCAAACCACATTGTGCCGTTGTCGGCCATTCGGTCGCCAGGTGCCGCCAGATTGATTCCAACACGCCGAATTCGATCCTGCTTTGGATCCAGAGATAACGCGCTGTAGCTCCAGACCTCGGATTCCGGAAGATGAACCAGCGACAGCGAGGTGAACAGTGAGTAGCCGCACACACAACCGTGGGCGAAGTTCGGAGCGTTCAGGACACCATTGGCGGGAATCAGGCTGTTGCGGCAGCCGGACCGGAATCCATTCAGACGAGATGTTTCTCCCGATTCAATATCGCAGAAACCAGCCGAAGCCGCTCGAAAGGTCATCAGATGCGGGCTGGCGATGGCATAGTTGCAGTGGTGTCCGGCCTTCGTGAACTGCCAGTCGACCTCTTCATCGGTTAACGGATGGAGGCGAGGCACGGCATCGCCGGTTTCCAGATCCCATGACAGACCGGGCCCACGTTGATCAAGCACTCGATCGTTCCAGATAATGACCCGGTCCCAGTAACTTTCCGGATGTCCTTTGAAACCCTGTCCTTCCGCATATTGCTTCCACAGCAGTTTTCCGGTCTGGCCACGGTAGGCCATGACGTGTTTCTTATTGGTGAGCAGCAGCACGTCATGTTCCGCAGAATACGAGACCCACGTGCCAATGATGTCGGTGTACTCTTTCCACACTTCCTTCCCCGTCTGCAGATCGATTGCTTTGAGGTGACGGATGTCGGAAGCCTTGGGAATCAGACCTCGACGTTTCCAGTCCTGATAGAAGGATTCGAGAGCACCATCGAAGCAGAAGATTTTATCCGTACCGACAGAAATGACAGGGAAGCTGGCCTCTGCTGTATGAGACCAGATACGTTTGCCGTCGTGACGATTGAGCGCCACGATCTCAACCGGGGATCTCTGGCCGGCCAGCAACTTCCGGGCATCAGGTAGTTTTTCTTTGTCGGCATCAAGTGTGCGAAAGACAACCGCAATCAGCAGATCATCTTTTACTCTTATTCGTCCCCAGTCGTCTGCCGGGTCGGGCAGCCTGAATTCCGCCAGCTGTTTTCCGGTGGCCGGGTCCAGCCGCAGACAGCTCTTTTCGTGAACCAGATAAATTGAATCTTCGACAACCAGAAAATGAAACCCGGAGAGATGTTTCTCAAAGTCGTTACCACGGCGGCCTGCCCGATAATCGTCGTCGTCCTTCAGGGGGATCTGCCAGAGAATTCGTCCTGTGTAGACATCGACGGCCGTCATCTTGCCAGGCCCCTGAATGAACATTCGACCGCCGATCACGGCCATACTGGGCCCCCAGAAGTGGCGGTTGTAGAACAGGCTGCCATCCGAAGCCGGCCCGCCGAACCACAGAACTCCCAGAGGTGCCTTCACCAGCTGATCATGCGACATCAGCGTGTTCGATTCGTCGCCGTATTCGTGTGTCCAGTTGGCCGAACCCGGCAAAGCCCCGCTTCGTGTGAGCAGCGAATAGTCGCCCGATCGAGCAACTTCGGCCCTTGCGAGTTTTGTGTCGGTGACCAGCTTTGCGAATGATGCGTGCTGGTCGTCATCGCCTGACAAATACGCAGTTCCGCCGTACGGACGCAGACAGGCGAACAGCGTATGCAGTGATTCCGGCCTGTCCGTGAAACCATAACGCTGTGGTTCTTCGGATACGACGACTGACGCCATGTACGGCGGAAGATTAAATGTCGCAGGATCGCCGGCGTGCGCTACGATGCGCATTCCGTACAGTCCCGCTTCATCGTACTGCTGTCGTAATTGCTGCACGCGTTGCGAATCCGGATCGATCACGAAGATTCGCAGCTCCGATTGCCGCACCAGTTCGCTGATCAGGCCGCCGGAACCAATGCCCATCGCCACACAATAGCTGTCCCCCGGATCGGCATGTTTGAGCAGTCCAGCGACACGCTCCGACCAGTCCGGCGATTTCTTGATCAGCTGTGATTCTTCCTTTCTGTGGCGTGGCTCAACTGCGTCTGCACCAAAACAGTGCAGGTGACCATTTTCAGTCACGACGACCAGGTATCCGTTAGCCACGACCATGGAGGCCGGTGTTCCACTGACTTCCGTCGTCCATGAGACAGCCGCAGGCGTGTCGGCGGATGGCAGATCGATAGCGAACACTGTTTTCCCCTGATGCCCGTAAACGCGTTCGCCGGCTTTGATATCAACCAGCAGCGGATTGGTGGCCAGCCACGTGTCGTAGTCTGTCTCGGGAAGCTCCAGAATCTGATCGTTGGGCAGTGACCATGTCCGGGTCAGTACGGTGACCTTTGTCTTCTTTCCGCGGCGATCGGTGCGTTCGGTTTCCTGAGGATCTGTCAGGTCGTACGCCACCACTGTTCCATTGCTGCCGGCGTAAATCATGTCCTCTCCAAGCACGGGCGTGCGGAGACTCATTCCCAGCTGTCGTTTACCCTGCGTATCAAACGTAACTGTTCCATGAAACAGCCACTGTCCGGTCGTGGCCACGTGGTAGTTCGTCACAGCGCTGGTCGAATACTGGAATTTTTCAAATTCTCCGCTCTTTCGATTCCGAGAACCGACGACGGATCGCCCCTGGGGGATGAATACTCGGTCGTCATTAGCGGCAAGATAACCCTGCGGTGTCATGTCGTTTAAAGTGACAACGTCGTGCCGGGGCGATTTCGCTGCTGGTTTGGAATCAACCAACTCGCCCGTGGCCGCATCCACGGCATACAGAAAAGTGCCTTCGAAGGGCCAGACGCCGGCCGTGAACTGGATCTGGCCATCCACAAGGACCGGGCCACCCCGGACAGGCCATACAGAAATCAGTCGTTCGTTGCCGATGACGTGTCGATCGTTGGGCGCGGCACGAAATCGCCAGACAAGGTTTCCACTGTCAGCCGTCAGACAATACAAAGACCCGTCGTCCGCACCAAAATAGACGTTCCCTTCGGATAGCAGCGGCGCAAATCTGACCGGGCCATCTGTGAAAAACCGCCAGCGATTTTCTCCCGTGACAAGATCAACCGCTGTTACCGAGTCACTTCGTGACGATCCGTAGTACAAGGTCGACCCTGCAATCACCGGCTCATAATTCGCATCGAAGTGCAAACGTGGATCTTCCGGCCAGGCGGGTTTCAGGCCTGGCAGTTCCAGTGTCCATTGGGGATGCAGGTGTTCCGTCAACTGCTCCGAAGTGGTGGCACTCCTTCGTGAGTCTGACCGCCATGTCGGCCAGTCTGCAGCTGTTACGGACGGCATCGACACCGCATGAGATGCGATAATCAACAGACCGGCGGTGCATGCGATAATTCGATTCATGGTGGTCTTCTCTGCGCAGTTCAGGATATTCCGGTGGAGCGTCCGCTTGCAGCGGCGGGCGTCAGCCCTGACAATCAACCCTTAGTAATACCAAAGCTGCGACATGGGCGACAGCAACTGCAGGGAAGTCAGAGCCGGCGAAACTGTTTTTCGGCCGACGACAGTTGAAAATAAATTGTCGTTCGGGGAACAATCCCTGCACTCACTCGCTGACATTTTCGGGTCGGTGAGGTGGCACAATCGAACAACAGGGTGAAATAGTGAATACGATTCGAATCGGAATTGTGGGACTGGGAGCGAATACACGGCTGCGGCATGTGCCAGGACTGCGAGCATGTGATGGTGTCGAACTTGTGAGCGTCTGCAACCGCCGTCCGGAATCAACCAGAGCCGCCGCTGACGAATTCGGAATCGCCAAAACGTTTGGCAGCTGGCAGGATCTTGTCGCTGACCAAGAAATTGACGCTGTGGTCATCGGTACGTGGCCGAATCTGCACTGTGAAATCACGGTCGCGGCGCTGCAGGCGGGGAAGCACGTTCTTGTGGAAGCCCGCATGGCTCGCAACGCCGCTGAATCGCATCAGATGCTCAAAACAAGTCAACAGCATGGCGATCTTGTCGCACAAATAGTTCCCAGCCCGTTTGGTCTGCGAGTCCATCAGAAGATGAAAGAGCTGCTGGCCGACGGATATGTGGGCGATTTGCGTGAGGTTGTTGTATTGGGGTGCAGCGCGGCAAACGCCAATCCAGCGACACCGCTGCACTGGCGTCAATCTGCAGAACTGAGCGGTCTGAACATGCTGGCCATGGGAATCCTGCACGAAACACTGATTCGTTGGGTGCCCGATCCGGTGCGCGTACTCGCGCAAACACAGATATTTACCACACAGCGACCGCCCGCAAATCCTGGTGGACCCGTTGACGTTGGTACGCCGGACAGTGTTCACGTGCTGACCGAACTGCCTGGAGGAGTCCGCGGGATTTACCATCTGAGCAGTGTCATTCATCATGCACCACCGCTGCAGATTCGTATCTTCGGCAGTGACGGTACTCTGCAGTACATGTGCGGTGCTGACGATCAGCTGCTGGGTGGTCACACAGACGATGGCGAACTGACCGAGATTTCTATACCGAGGGAAAAGGAGGGTGGCTGGCGCGTTGAAGCAGATTTCATCGATGCTATTCGCGGTAACAAGCCAATCGAATTCACGAACTTTGCGACGGGCGTGCGGTATATGGAATTCACCGAAGCTGTCGCACAAAGCGCAGACAGCGGTCAGGCCGTTTTCCTGCCATTGACACGTGAGTGAAGTTCCGACGGCCGGAGTCAGGAAGTTTGTCATGTTTTCTCGTACAGCGAGCGGCAATCGCTTTCCGTGAACGATGAGGCGTATGCACATTTCAATGGGTCAGCTACAGGAAGAACGGTCCCTTCTTCCTGTCTTCGATGAACCCCAGTGCTCCGTCTGTCAGCTGTTCAGTCGCGTCGATATGACCATAAAAACTGCCACCAGGGTCTTCCTTCCGGTTCGCGCTGCTGATGTCGAAACCCTGCGTGTCATCACTCAGATGCCACTTGCTGAAGCACGCTGACATGTAACCGGCAGGCTTCGGCACTTCGGGAATGCAGATATACCTCAGATCAACAGAATTACTGATCGGGAACTGAGATGCGGCCCGTTTCTGCAGGGGCCTGTCTTTGCGGTTCTTTGCCGGTACCAGCAGCCGCATGTACTGAATATTGACCCTTGGACTGACCACCCGGTGTGCAGATCCTGTGCCGAGGCGTGTACGTGCCGGACATCAGGCAGGTACGGGGCGGAGCGCAGTCTGGTCCTCCCGAATGTTCGGCTGAGAAAGTCATGCCCTGCGCGGACAGCGTATCGATGTGCGGTGTTTCGAAGAACTCCGCACCGGCGAGACCCACATCCTTCCAGCCCAAATCATCGGCAAGGATGAACACGATGTTGCGGCTGCGTGTTGACAGCCGCGACAGGCCACGTCAGGCACGTGGTAATTAGCAGGATCAGACTGCACTTTATGTTCATTTCTTTCTCTTGTTCTTTTTCTGTGTGTCACCAGTACGACCTGGCTGCCGTTCACTCTTCCACAGCACGATGTCCTCAACATCGTTTTTTGCCCGCGGGCCTGTCGTGCTGCGGCCGCGCAACACGTCTGCCTTCAGTTGACTGGCCAGCCGCGACACAACATCCGGTCTTGTGTGGTACAGGTTGGTGGTCTCTGACGGATCCGCCTGGAGATCATAAAGTTGCCCCTGTGGTCCGTCACCGGGCGCCTGATCTTCCTTTGGTGAAGACCAGCCACCAGACGCTCTGGCCAGACAAAGCTTCCACTTTCCCTGTCGATATGCGAAGTGACCGCTGATCGAATGGTGAATCACCCCGTCCCGCGTCGATTTTATTGGCTTTCCGGCCAGAGCTGGCAGGAAACTGACACTGTCCTCGCAGCCTTTGCCTTCCACCCGGCCGGAAGTCAGTTCTTCAACAGTCGCGAACAGGTCCACCAGGCAAATAAGCTGCGTGCTGGTTGACCCCGGTTTGATGTGGCCCGGCCAGCGAGCAATAAAGGGGATGCGGTGCCCGCCATCCCAGATGTCCGCCTTCGATCCGCGCAGATGAGCACTGACTCTGTGGCCCTTCGCCGCCAGCTTGTCGATGCCTGCCGCTTTCGAGCAGCCGTTGTCACTGGTGAGGATCACCAGAGTGTTGTCCGTCATGCCGTGTCGCTGAAGCGCATTCGAAATCTCACCGACCACCGCATCAGTTTCCATCACGAAATCGCCGTATGCGCCCAGCGGGCTGCGCCCCTGCCATGTTTGAGAAGGAACAATGGGAGTGTGTGGCGAACCGAGCGGCACGTACAGAAGGAACGGTTTGTTGTCATTTGCGCGTGCGTCGATGTATTCGACAGACTTACGAGTCAGTCGCGGCAGCATGTTGATCGTGGCGTCGTGAGCGATTACCTCGTCGTTCTCAATCACCGCCTCCATGTTCCGCGCGTGGTGAAAACCATGGTAGTAATCGAACCCCCGATGCACAGGCCCGTCAGGTATCTTTGCGCCGACCGGCGGCGTCTTGTGCTGTTTCTGAGTGTACGCTTCGCCGGAATTCGGGTCGAGATACTGAAAATCCAGATGCCATTTCCCCACGATTCCTGTGTGATAACCCTGCTGCTTCATGAACGAAGCAACTGTCGGCCGGTCACTGGCAATCAGGCTGGGAGCAAAGCCCGTGACGACACCTTTTTGCAGTCGCGTTCGCCAGCTGTAGCGGCCGGTCATGATGCCGTAGCGAGTGGGCGTGCAGACCGACGATCCGGAATGAGCATCTGTGAAGATCATTCCTTCACGGGCGAGTTGATCGGCGCACGGTGTGGCAATCCGGCTGGTTTTCGGAGCAAGGCAACGGATGTCTCCATAGCCAAGATCATCACACATGATGAAAATGACATTCGTGCGGCCCGCATCCGGATCCGCGGCGACGGCGGAAGCTAAAAACATCCAGACAGATAAAGAAAGAATAATGGTGTTGTGCATAACAGGGTGGCTCTTGGGGCGGGAATTCACACAGCTTCATCGAAAACAGGATACTGCCGGGCGTAGTCTGGAACTACTGTTTTCGGCACATTGCTACGGCGACTCAGAGTTTGATCGCACTTAGTTTGAGTAAGGGAGCGTCGGGATGGAAGATGTAGACGCTGCGATGCACGTTTCGTCGTAAGTTCTGTTCTGAAAAATTTGACGAATGCTGCAAGACAGCAGCGTCATCATGTCGTTCTGCGTGCACGGCACTTCGGTGAGTTCGACGCACCATCGTGCCAGCCGGGCAATATGCCACTGAGCCAGATGCCGCTGCGGCAGCGGAGCAGATGGCGAATCCGGACGGGCGGATCGAAGTTGTACAATTCGGGTACGTAGCCACGAACGTCATCGTCCGGTGAGATGCTTTCCTGGTCCAGCAGGATTGCTATGCACGCACAAGTAAACGGCTTGGCAAACGAACCGATCTCAACGATTGTCTGCAGCGGATTGGCAACCTGGTAATCCGGATTGGCCGAGCCAAAGGCTCTGCTGTAGATCAGTTCTCCCCGACACATGACACCGACGGCACAGCCGGCTGAATCGGCCCGATCGTATTCTGTAAAGATCCCATCGACCCGGGCCGAAACGACATCGTCTTTACGTGTCCCGCAGAGCCCCGGCGATTCGTACTACAGAAGAAGATACCATCCCGTGACGGCCTGAATATGGAAAAACTTGTTCGATTGCACATACTGACCTGACGACAGCTTACCGGCTGCAATCGAATTGAAATCAATTCACAGGTGCCGGCGATTCGCGAAAATCGACGCGGACAATTCTGTCTTTATGATCCCATTTGCAGCGACGAGTCTTTAGAATCCAGCGACAATTGCCTCACGGATAAACACTTTATGAGATTCCTTATGCGACACTTCCGATCTGTATTCTGCGCCGTGCTGTATTGTGCTGTACCCACGAGCCATCTCGCTGCTGCAACGAACCCGAACATCATTTTCATCATGGCGGATGATCAGGGTTTCGGTGATGTTTCTGCCTTGAATCAGGAATCGAAGATCCGAACTCCGAATATTGACCGAATTGCCAAGGAAGGGATGGCCTTTTCTGATGGTCATTCTTCTTCATCCGTCTGTACGCCCACGCGATATTCGGTGTTGACCGGCCGATACCACTGGCGAACTCATCTGCAAAAAGGGGTTCTGGGCGGTTTCTCCAAACCACTGATTTCGCCCGGGCGATTAACAGTCGCGTCGCTGCTTAAGCAACACGGCTATGCGACGGCGTGCATCGGCAAATGGCATCTTGGCTGGGACTGGCCACTGAAGGCCGGCGGAACGGCGAATGATGGCGGTGATTTCTCGGGTGGCTTCAAGGCTGGGTGGGATGTCGACTATACGGGAAAGATTCAGAATGGTCCCTGCGATCTTGGATTCGACTACTTCTTTGGAATCAGTGCCTCGCTGGACATGCCGCCGTACGTGTACGTCCGTAATCGAACACCTACGGAACCGGCGACGGTGGAAAAAGCATTTCACCGAAAAGGGCCCGCGGCCGCAGGATTTGAGGCCGTGGATGTATTGCCGACAATTACCAGAGAAACCGTGCAGTTTATCGACGAGAACGCAGAATCAGACAACCCGTTCTTTGTCTATTTTCCATTGAACGCGCCACACACGCCGATCGTGCCAACCGGGGAATGGGAAGGACAAAGTGGCATCAACAGGTACGGTGATTTTACGATGCAGGTTGACTGGACGGTTGGGCAGGTTCTTAAAGCGATCGACGACAACGGGATTTCCGAAAACACTCTCGTAATTTTCACGACCGACAACGGCTGCTCACCTGCCGCAAAAATTCCGGAACTTGAAGCCGCCGGTCATGACCACAATTACATTTACCGCGGTCACAAGGCAGACATCTTCGAAGGCGGACATCGGGTTCCCTTCGTGGCACGCTGGCCCGCGAAAGTGAAACCCGGTTCGCGCACGGACCAACTGGTCGGGCAACTTGACCTGCTGGCAACTGCGGCGCAGATTGTCGGGGCAACGGTTGCTGAAGACGAAGGCGAAGACAGTGTCTCGTTCCTGCCCGTGCTGCTGGGGGAAAACAGCACTGCTGCTCGCCGGGGACTGCGAACGTCGATCGTTTCGCAATCCATTGGCGGCCAGTTCGCAATTCGCGATGGTGACTGGAAACTCTGTCTCTGTCCCGGTTCGGGCGGATGGAGCGAACCTCGGCCTGGACGACTGGACATGACCAAGATGCCGCCGATTCAACTGTTCAATCTGGCGCACGATCCCGGTGAAACAAACAACCTGCAGGCTGATCATCCGGATCGCGTCACAAACATGAAGGACATGTTGAGCGAAATAATCAGCAACGGTCGATCAACAACCGGTGCTCGCCTGAAAAATGATGCGAAAATCGTAATGATCAAACCCATCGCAAAACCAAGAGCGAAACGAAAAAGGAAATAGTGGTGTACGGTGCCTGTGTTCACAGTCCGGAGCGGGCAGCGTCCGGCATTGTAATTCCCTGACAATCAGCCCATTGCGCTGCCGGTGATTACGTGCGACGGTCGCTCCGGGACCAAAGTATGTCGGTACCCAGGAGCTTCAGCGGCGGCGTTCCGGCAATGCAATGAATGCAACGCAGCGTCGTGCCCCGGGTTGCCTGCCGCCGGGGGGTGCGCAGCAAGATGAGTCCCGTGCCTGGTTCTTTATCTGACCTCCGTTGGTTCCACCTGCAGCCTTTTGTGCCATCCGGCGAACGGGACGTGCCGGAACAGCGTTTTGCCCGGTCGCGGGCTGCTGACTCACGTATCGGGTTGCTAACGGTTTTGAAGCTGTTCATCAGGCCTTTGGCAGTTGCCACGGATCACGACGTTCGTAGTCCATCCATGAGTTGGCCTCTTTGTCATCGCCGAAGTTCCAGTTCTGCGGATCCCACTTCAGAGTGCGACCGTGCCAGTACGCCAGATTCCCTAAATGGCAGACGGTTGCACTGCGAGCACCGATTTCCACATCCGCGACTGGACGAGTGCGGTCGCGAATGGCGTTCAGCCAGTCTCGATGATGTCCCGGTGAGTTGTAGAGATGGACCTCGTTTTCGCCCAGCGGTTCCTTCGTCGCATCAGCGGGATCCGAACTCAGATGACCACGGTCGATTCGCAGCGTTCCGTCTGTGCCATGAAATGTGATGCCGCTGGGACCACCATGAAACATTTCGATCCCGTTTTCGTAGATGTACTGTGCTCCCGTTCCAGTGGAAGGATCTGCAGGAGGATTGATTTTCACGGGGCCGGATTCGTCCATGCCCAGCGCCCACTGAGCGATGTCGTAGTGGTGAGCGCCAATGTCAGTCTGACCACCACCGGAATACTCGCGATATTGCCGCCACTGTCCCCATGGTTTTGAAATTCCTCCTCGTGCACTTAGTGCCGCGTTGTACGGTCGCTTTGCTGCAGGCCCCAGCCACATGTCCCAGTCCAGCCCCGGTTCCAGTTCTTCTTCCGGCAGGTCACACCATTTGCTGGGACCGCCTACGCCAACGGTTACCTTCTGAATCTTGCCAATGCGTCCGCTGCGGACAAATTCGCACGCCTTGCGGAATGGTCCGAAGACACTGCTGCGCTGCTGACTTCCCGTCTGCAGAACACGGCCGTGCTTGCGCACAGCATCGATACAACGTTTGGCTTCCAGGATCGTAAGTGTCAGTGGCTTTTCACAGTAAATGTCTTTGCCAGCCTGGCACGCTTCAATGATGGGGATCGCATGCCAGTGATCCGGGGCAGCGATCAGGACGGCGTCGATGTCGTCGCGTTCAATGATGTCTCGAAAATGATTGTACGCGTCGCAGCCTGCCCTGTCCGTCTTCGCCCCGTACTTTTCGGCGACTCGTTTTCTGGCGATTTCCCGTCGGGTGGTGTCGACGTCGCATACGGCGGTGACCTGCACGTCGTCGAAGCCAAGCAGCGTGTTCATGTGATAGCCACTGCACATCTTTCCCGTTCCGATCAGGCCAACCGAAAGACGTTCACTGGCTGCAGTTCGCTCTGAGGCTCGCCCCAGAGCCGTGGCCGGAATGATCATGGGTGCAGCAAGGGCCGCTGATGACTTCAGGAAGGAACGTCGGGAAGTGTGGTTGCTGTGAGTCATGCGGAAACCTCAGGTGGAGGGATGGTAGAGCCGGGTACGTTGGATCGGGAAACAGATTGGCATGGCCGCCAACCTCGTTTACAGCCCACTATCATTGTCTGCATTTGTCCAGTCGGCAAGCCGGCAGCCCAAACAGAGAGATGTCTTCCCGTCTCCCCATTGTGCAGACCGGATAGCCCGGACAGTGGTCGGGCTATCCGGTGTTGTAGTTTCAGCTGCCCGCATTCTGCTTTTCTATGCCTGGCGTGGGGTGTACAAGAGCTGACGAAAGATCGGTGATCATGTTCTCATGTTTCAAATTCTGGTACAGAGCAGCGAAATGGCAGAGCCAGAAGCACCGGTATTTCATAGTCATCCCGCACAGTGAATTCTGCATCCGATGGATTTGTCGCCAGATGCGGACCTGGCGTTTGGTCATTCCCTGCGAGTTGCACTCAGGAACAAGGCTCTGCTTTCTATTCTGTATGTGGCAGGGATACGAATGCCGAACGGGATTGATTTCCGGGCGTTCGGCAGTCGCCGAGCTCTAAGGCACCTCGCGCAGACGTTCCTGAAATCGGCGTTGGAATTGAAAAAGTGATCGCCGAAGAGCTTGGCATCGCTGGCGCCATCGCCGGTTTTGATATCAAACGTCCCGTCGATCTGCTGGTTCTTTCCACATGGAAGGTTGCAGTGGATTGTCGGCGTGGCTGAGGCCTTTGAAGCAGCAGCAGGCGGCGCGTAAACTGGAGGTCCCGACTTTGTCTGTTCCCGAAGATAGTCGCGGATGTGTCTCACTTTACACCGGTGACGTCACAATGGACGAAGTGTTGTTTCCTGTCGACCATACCCCTGCCGGTGACTCAGCTATTGAACGATGCCTCCGCGCTGTTGCAGCTTTTGGTCATGAGAAATCGCGTCTGACATTATTGCAGACTGGTTCAGAATCGCAGTTTCCCGACGTGGAGGTATCGGCGTGGCCTTGTACGTTACACGCACCGTTCGCCGGGCAGTCCTGTGAAGGAGATTCTTAACGACCGTAAGATGTGACCACTGTCCCGTACCACAGTCTGGTTAGCCCCGGGACAATGATTTCAGGCGACATAACTGCCTGGCCGGGGCGTCTCGACTACCCACGATCTTCAAGCCGCAGACTGTTCCCGATTATCGTACCTTTGGCGATGTTTATCGCATTCCGAGATCAGTCTCTTTTCCTGCTGTACCGTCAGGCATTCCCGGGTACGATCCATGTGATGAAGACGCTTCAGCCCAAATTCTTAGCGACATGGCTGGCCTGTCTGCTGGCAACCGTGTGGACATTTGACTCAGCACACTCAGCACCGGCCGGTGGCGTTGAGTATTTTGAGAAACACATTCGTCCTCTTCTGGCCAAACATTGTTATTCCTGTCACTCGTCACGAGCAGGGAAACGTGAGGGCGGCCTGGCACTGGATACGCGATCTGGCTGGAATGTTGGCGGTGACAGTGGTTCGGCCGTTGTGCCTGAAAATGCAGACGCCAGTCTGTTGATTCAGGCTGTGCGGTACAAAGACCCTGACCGCCAAATGCCACCGGACAGAGCACTTCCGCAGGAGGCGATTGCATTGCTGGAACGCTGGGTGCAGATGGGTGCTCCGGATCCTCGCGACCACGTGACGGAGGAAGTCACGCCGAGTGAGGATCCGTCGGATCCGATTGCTGGTCGAGAGCACTGGGCGTTTCAACCGCTGTCGCAGGAAGCGTTGCCTGCTGTTAAGGCGACTGACTGGCTGCAATCGACCATCGACACGTTCGTTATGTCAAAACTGGAGCAGGCAAACCTGCGGCCGACTTGTGACGCTGACCGCCGAACACTTGTGCGGCGGGTCTATCTGCAACTGATTGGCCTTCCACCAACACCACAGCAGCTTAAAGCTTATCTTGAGGATGACGGGCCTGATGCGTTTGAGCGGCTGGTTGACCGGTTGCTGGATTCGCCAAGATTCGGGGAACGCTGGGGGCGACACTGGCTGGATCTGGCCCGCTACGCCGATTCCAACGGCCTGGACGAAAACTTTCTGTTTCGCGAAGCGTGGCGATACCGCAACTGGGTTATCGATGCTGTAAACGCCGATGTGCCCTTCGACAGGTTCCTGCTTGAGCAGATCGCAGGTGATCTGCTGCCGCACGATTCAATCGAACAGCGAGACCGCCAGCGGATCGCGGCAGGTTTTCTGGTAATGGGCCCCAAAGTGCTGCTGGGGAACGATCCGAAAGAACGACGCATGGATGTCGCTGACGAACTGCTCGAAACAATTGGCCGAGCGGTGCTGGGGCAGACTCTGGGATGTGCCCGCTGCCATGATCACAAGTTTGATCCGGTTCCGACAGCCGACTACTACGCATTGGCCGGTATCTTTACGTCAACGCAGGTCATGCAGCAGCGTTACATGCTGGGGCAGCAGCGAGTCATGGAACGCCTGGTCGGACTTGGCCCCGACGGTAATGCGCCCAACGATGCCTATGAAAGATATTGGCGCGAGAGGCCAAATTTGGTGGAAAAACAGAAGCACGCCCGGTTGGCTCTGGAGTTGCTTGAAAAAGGTGACGTGGCCGCCTTTGATGCGTTCGTGGCCAAACATAAGAATGCTGTGGCAGAAGCAGCAGCAGACACAAAGCAGCCAACAGAACAGCGTATCTCGGCCCAGAAGATGTTCGTGGCAGACGTGGACGCAGCGGTAGCCAAACCACCGGCGATTCCGCCGCGAGCCATGATTCCTGCCGACGAAGACAAACCGGCTGACGAATCCATCCGACTGGCAGGACAGTTTAATCGGCTGGGCGAAAAAGTGCCGCGCGGGTTTTTGAGTGTGATCAACGATGACGCCGTCGAGATTGCCGAAGGACAGAGCGGCAGACTGGAACTGGCTCGCTGGCTGACGGATGTCCATGACGGGGCCGGCCGACTTGCTGCCCGAGTGCTTGCCAACCGAGTATGGCATCATCTTATCGGACGCGGCATCGTCAGAACGGTGGATAACTTCGGACGCACCGGCGAAGCCCCCAGTCATCCGGAACTGTTGGATCACCTGGCTCGCGAAGTGATCGATTCCGGCTGGTCTTTGAAATCTCTGGTGCGGAGAATCATTCTGAGTCGGACGTTTGCCATGAGCAGTCATCACGATAACGCCAGTCACGGGGTGGACCCGGAAAATCGTCTGCTCTGGAGAGCTCACCGACGTCGTCTGACGCCCGAAGCACTAAGAGATGCAATGCTGCTGGCAGCCGGAACGCTGGATGTTACGCCGATGGGTTCCACGGTGTCCTATCTCGGAGATCAGGCCACTGCCGTCGGGGAGAACAAGAATCGAAGGCGCACCGATTTTCTGTGTCGTAGTGTTTTCCTGCCGGTGATTCGAAACGATCTGCCCGAGCTGTTCGATGTGTTTGACTTCGCGGACCCGCACGCGGCAACCGGCATGCGACCGCAGACAATGGTCGCGACACAGGGGTTATTCATGCTGAACGATGCCCAGGTGATGGACGCCGCTGAAGCTGCTGCTCGACAGCTGCTCGACGACGAATCGTCTGAAGATTCTGGTACGAAGATGGATCGTCTGTTTGAACTTGTTCTGAATGAAGTTCCCACGGCGGAAGAACGAGACGAATTGCTGACGTTTATCAGCGAAACTCGGGAAAGTCTCAGCGACGACAACAACGCGGATGCCGATATTCAGGTGTGGTCGATGGTTTGCCACGCCCTGTTCGCATCCAGCCGTTTTCAGATAGTGGAGTAAGTGATGAGATGTCATCAATTCATTCCCACGGTCACACGGCGTGACATGCTGCGGGCGAGTGCGGGCGGTTTCGGTCAGCTGGCGTTTGCGGCAATGGCCGCGCAGCGTACCGCAGCAGACACATCACAAGCGCACGGATCTTCGCTGCCTCTGTCTCATATTCCGGCCCGCGCGAAACGCGTTATCTTTCTGTTCATGTGGGGCGGACCAAGTCATGTTGATCTGTTCGATCCGAAGCCCGCGTTGAACGCAGAATCCGGCAAGCTGTTGTCCGGGAAATCGATCGGCATCGATCGCGATCGGCTGGGTACCGCGCTGGGGTCACCGTTCAGGTTCGCGCAATACGGTGACAGTGGCATCTGGATGAGCGAACTGTTCCCGCATCTGTCCCGACAGGCGGATCGCCTGTGTGTCGTTCGGTCACTGCACACCGAAGGCAGTGCGCACGGCGAAGCGCTGCTGCGGTTGCACACGGGACAGGCGAATCTGGTGCGGCCCAGTGTTGGAGCATGGGTGAGCTATGGGCTGGGGTGTGAAAGTGACAGTCTGCCGGCTTTTATTACAATTTCGCCACCTCGTGGACATGGAGGTGTGCAGAATTACGGAAATGCGTTTCTGCCCGCCCTGCACCAGGGGACAGCGATTGGGTCCGCTGAGACCCCAATTACGCAGGCGACGGTGTCCAATCTCGGCAACAAGCAGCTGACATCGGATCTGCAGCGGAAGCAACTGAGTCTGATCCAGTCACTGAACAAGCGGCACTTGCGCAACGCCGGGGAGGACCAGCAGATTGAAGGGCTGATCGCCAACTACGAACTGGCCTTTCGCATGCAGTCGACGATGCCGCAGATCATGAATCTGGCCGATGAATCCAAATCAACGCTTGATCTTTACGGTATTGATTCAGAACCGACCGACAACTTTGGTCGTCAGTGTCTGCTGGCGCGCAAGTTCGCGGAAAGCGGTGTACGATACATTCAGGTCTCAACCAATTATACCTGGGACCACCACCAGAAAGTAGAGGCCGGTCACATCACTGAATCGGCGAAAGTCGACCGTCCGATCGCCGGCCTGCTGGAAGATCTGGCGAGACGCGGAATGCTGGAGGACACGCTGGTCGTGTGGGGCGCCGAATTCGGTCGTACGCCGATGGTCGAAAACGGCGACGGCCGCAACCACCATCCTCAGGGATTCACGATGTGGCTGGCCGGAGGCGGCGCCCGCGGTGGACTGACGTACGGTGCAACAGACGACTTCGGCTACGCCCCGATCGAAAACCCCGTCCATATGCACGACCTGCACGCAACAATGCTGTACGCGCTGGGACTCGATCACGAACAGCTGACCTATCGTCATGCCGGCCGCGACTTCCGCCTGACAGACGTGTATGGCAACATCGTGCGCGACATCCTGACGTAGCGGAGCAGGCAACAGGAGTACAGTGAATTCACACCGTGAGAATCGGTATTGGATCGTTCGGCCACGGCCTCTTGTACCTGCGGTACTCAGAGGTTGTGAGCAACCAGGGCCACCCGCTGTCGTTTGCTCGCGGGGCGTTGCCCCGCGCTGCGGTGATCAGTACGAAGCACTGGTTAACCTGCCAATCGAGCGTGTCCTTACTTTTGTACCTGTGCCGGACTCGAGAGGTTCCTGACTACTGACGTTCGATTGCAACAATCGCATTCTCAGGCGAAGAGGGCGTGGACGACTGAAGCCTGAAAAACGATTTTTCAGGACAACCATACGCATGTTTTTCGGGATTTCCGGGATTCAGCGAAAATCTCGCGACCGCGATTCCAGCCGTTCCAGCATTTCCGACACGTCGTCCAGTCGATCACAAACGACATGAATCACGTCGCCTTCCCGCTGCAGCCGTCCGGAAGCCATCAGTACCGTTGCAAAACGAGCCGTCTGCCGAAAACGCTGCCAGATATTGGGGTAGATCACCAGGTTCGCAATCCCGGTTTCGTCTTCCAGAGTCATAAACGTAATGCCCGCTGCTGTCTGAGGTCGCTGCCGCATAAGAACGAGTCCCGCTACCTTCACTCGACGATCAGGTGTGTGTTCGGCAAGGTCGGCAGCTGAGATCGCCCGCAGCTGAGTTAGTTGTTCTCGCAGAAATGACACAGGATGCTGTTTCAGCGAAAGTCCGGCGGTCGCGTAGTCCTGGACAACACTGTCCTGTTCTGACATCGTTGGCAGATGTGGATTGGTCTCATCTGCCAACGGTCCATCCAGGTCTTTGAACAGCGGCATCGCCTGTTGCACAGGCAATGATTTCCATAATGCGTCCCGTCGATTGATGTCCAGCGCTGCAAATGCGTCCGCTCGTGCCAGCTGCTGCAGTGCGATGCGTCCGAGTTTTGTACGTCTGGAAAAGTCGTCGAAGGATCTGAAGGCTCCACCGCTGGCCCGGGCATCTTCAATCGCGACCGCGTGTTCCTGAGAGAATCCTCGCAGCAGGCGAAAACCAAGTCGCAGGCTGTGGTTTTCGTCGTGATGATCCAGCGGCACATGCTGCGTTGCCGCAGTCTCATCAGCAACAGCATCATCCAGCGGTTCAAGCGTGCAGTCCCAGTTACTGAAGTTGATGTTCACGGGGCTGACATGCACTCCGTGTTCACGAGCGTCCCGGATCAGCTGAGCCGGCGCATAGAACCCCATCGGCTGACTGTTGACCAATGCGGCTGCGAACACAGCCGGGTGATAGCGCTTCAGCCAGGCGGACACGTATACCAGCAGCGCGAAGCTGGCAGCGTGTGATTCCGGAAAGCCATACTCACCAAAACCGCTGATCTGTTTGAAGACGCGTTCAGCGAAGTCCTTGTCGTATCCGTTGGACAGCATGCCATCGACCAGCTTGCGCTGAAACTGCTCAATGACGCCCGTCTTCCGCCACGCACCCATCGCCCGCCGCAGCTGGTCGGCTTCGCCGGGGGTGAATCCGGCTGCGACGATGGCCAGTCGCATCGCCTGTTCCTGGAAGATGGGGATGCCAAGAGTTTTGTGCAGCACGGAGCGAAGGACTTTGTTGGGATACTCAATCGGTTCTTTGCCGTTGCGGCGTCGCAGATAGGGATGAACCATGTCACCCTGAATCGGTCCCGGTCGAACGATGGCGACTTCGATAACCAGATCGTAGAAGCAATGCGGTCTCAGCCGGGGCAGCATGCTCATCTGAGCACGACTTTCGATCTGGAAAATACCGACAGTATCTGCCGCGCTGATCATGTCGTAGACGGCGATATCTTCTGACGGTACATTTGCGAGCGTTAGTTTCCGGCCGTGATGCAGCTTAACCATTTCAAAGCAGCGACGGATGCAGCTGAGCATGCCCAGCGCCAGACAGTCGACTTTCAGCAGGCCCAGAGCATCGAGATCGTTCTTGTCCCATTGAATCACTGTCCGGCCAGGCATTGCCGCATTTTCGATGGGGACCAGCTCACATAACGGGCCCCGCGACATCACCATGCCGCCGACGTGCTGAGACAGGTGTCGTGGAAAACCAAGCAGCGTATCGACCAGTTTGATCAGTCTTCGGCCGAGTAGCGAATTCGGATCGATACCGCCTTCGCGGATGCGTTCCGGCATTTGTTCTGACTGATCCACGTGTTCCAGCTGAGACGTCAGTTTGTCGATACGGTCATTGGACAACGCCAGCGTCTTTGCCACATCGCGAACGGCTGACCGCGGCCGATAAGTAATCACGACGCCTGTCATGCCTGCTCGTTCACGACCATAGCGCTCGTACAGATACTGCAGCACCTCTTCGCGGCGTTCGTGTTCGAAGTCAACGTCAATGTCCGGTGCCTCATCGCGTTCTTTGCTTATGAATCGTTCGAACAGAACGTCGATACGGTCCGGGTCAACAGAGGTGACTCCCAGGCAAAAGCAAATCACAGAGTTCGCGGCACTGCCACGGCCCTGGCACAGAATTCCCCGAGACCGCGCAAATCGCACCAGATCGTAGACGGTCAGGAAATAGGCTTCGTATTTCATCTCGCCGATCAGCGACAATTCGTGCTGGATCAGGCGGACGACCTTTTCCGGTACGCCATCGGGGTATCGTTTCTTTGCACCCTGCCATGTCAGAGCGGCCAGGTGTTTCTGCAGCGTGGATCCGTCCGGAACCAGTTCTTCCGGATACTCGTACCGCAGTTCATCCAGAGAAAATTCACACCGGTCTGCTATTTCAACGGTTCGCTGCAGCAGTTCCGTACGTTGTTCGAACAGCTGCAGCAGATCCGATGTCGATTTCAAATACCGTTCGCCGTTCGGGTGCAGCTCGTGGCCCAGAGACTGCAGAGTTGCGCTGCACCGGATTGCAGTCATGACATCATGCAGCGGTCGTCGCTGAGTTATGTGGTAATGCACGTCATTGGCCACTGCCAGCGACACGTTCAATCGGTTACATAATTCTGTCCAGCGATGTAGTCTGGCCCGATCATTCCCGCCAAGATGCAGCTCCGCCAGCGCATAGCAGCGGTCGCCAAACACAGACTGGCAGCGAATCAGCTGTTCTGCGGGAATTTCACTTCTGACATCCGACTGAAACGTACCGGCGTAGCGCTGCTGACTTTCTGTCGACAGAGGAACGCAGCACAGCAGTCCTTCGTTGCATTCGACAATGTCGGCAAACGTAAGGCGGCACTCCCCTTTGGGCGCCCGACGACGTCCGATGGTAATCAGCTGAGACAATCGACCGTAGGCCGCTCGGTCGGTGGCCAGCAGTAATACCGCCGGCCCGTCGGTTGGAACAATTTCGGCACCGACCAGCAGTTTCAGGCCCGCTTTCTTTGCGGCCACGTGGGCCCGGACTACGCCGGCAAGGCTGTTGCGATCTGTGACTGCCAACGCGCGATAGCCCTGGCTTTTTGCTGTGGCAACCAGTTCGTCCGCGTGAGATGCACCTTCCAGGAACGAAAAGTTTGTCCGGCAATGCAGCTCGGCATACGGCTGGCCGAGCGGCTCGGACGGAGGAAGATCCGGAGGCGGTCGTCGAACGGGTTGTTGATATTCCGGTATTTCCGGCACGATTTTCTACACCACTGCTCGTACTGCCGACGCCAGACGCTGTATGCCCTCACGGATTCCGTCATTGTCAAGCACACCGTAACTTAGCCGCATCTGGTTTCGAGGCCGCTGATTCCAGTCTGACGGGTAACACAGCTCTCCTGGCACGTACATAACTTTGTCCGTATGAGTTGCCCGTTTGAACAGATCACTGTCGAAGCCCGTGGGTACGTGATCCGGAAGCGTCATCCATACGTACAGTCCTCCATTCGGATGCAGCCACGAGACGCCGGGAACATCAGAAAAGAACTGATCTGCAGCTGCCAGCATGGCGTCACGCTTGCCTTTGTAGCTTTGCTGCAGGCGCGACACGTGCTGTCGATAAGCTCCGGACTGCAGCACACTGGCCACGACATTCTGACTAAAATGTCCGGACCCGAAATCTTCGTTGCACTTGAGATCAAATACCGGTTTGATCAGCTGCTGTGGCAGCACGCTGACTCCGACCCGCAGACCTGGCGAAAAGCTCTTTGAGAACGTTTGCGACAGGATCACGTGCTGTCGATCGTCATCGTGCTGTTGATCATACGAGAAAATACTCGGCAGGACCGGCCCGTCATAGTGCAGCTCCCGATAGGCAGCATCTTCCAGCAGAAAGACATGCTGACTGTCTGACCATTTTCGCACGACGTCCAGCAGTCGAGGTCGTCGCTCGGCGCTGACCGAGATACCGGCCGGGTTGTCATGATAGCTGACGACATAGACCAGTTTGACTCTGTGCAGCTGACCCTCGTCACTCAGTCGTTGCAGTTCAGCGTCCAGTGCATCCGGACACATGCCGTTTTCGTCCGTGGTGACAGGAATGGCGTTAGCGCCAACCCCGTCCAGTACGCCCAGATAGACGAAGTACGTGGGGGCTGCCACAAGGCAGATATCGCCGGGATTGAACAGCGCCTGCGATACCAGCAGCAGCAACTGCTGCGAACCGGTCGTCAGTACGATGCGATCCAGCGACAGCGATGTTCTGTGGTTTGAGTCCCCTTCGAGTTCAGCAAGATAATTCCGAAACACCTCACGCAGGCTGTCAGAACCTGGTGTCGTGCCGTATTGCAGAGTTGATTTACCAGCTGATGCACTCATCAGCTCTGCCGTGGTCTGGCGAACAAGTTCCACAGGAAGCGTTTCCGGATCCACGAAGCCAGCGGCCAGAGAAAGGCAGTCAGCGTTCTCGATCCCCTGCTGCATTAAGTATCCAATGGCCTGCGCCGAAGCTCGGTCTGCCATGGATGCGGGTTGAAACTGTGTGTCGGTTGCTGACACGGACCGATTCCTTTTCTGCAGTCGAGAAATACTTCTGAGTCGGACTCTGCGGAGATGCAGGGGCTCTGATGCCGACGGCAAGATGCTATGGCCGACGGTCAGTCGGCGGAACCCCGGGCGGCGGTCGCATTAGCAACTTCGCGGAAGTACATTCGAATTAAAGCCTGGTACTCGCTGTCGCGACTGGCTGCCACGCCGTCAGATGTTTCGGTGTCCAACTCTTCATTCAGCTGACCCCAGTTGCGCGAACCAGCCATTCCACCGGCGGCATCAGGCACCAGACCGTCCCACATCGATACGTTACCCATTGCGTCTCGACCGGCCGTCGATGGTTGAGAACCATCAGACATCTGTCCCGGATTGAACTGTTCAGGCAGCGCCTGCTCTGCGGCCTGAGCCAGTTGTTGAGCTGCGTCAGACAACTGCTGAGATCCGGTGGGCTGCCCCTGTTGCCCCTCGCTGCCCGGTGACGGCTGACCGTCCTGTCCCTGTTGATCGCCCTGCGATGGTTGCCCCGACGGTTGGCCTTCGCCGGCTGCAGCCTGATCGCCCTGCGATGGTTGCCCCTGTTCCCCCTGTGCTGCCTGCTCAGACGATTGATCTGACTGCTGCGACTCGCCGTCCTGTTCGGACGACTGCTGCATGGCCTGAGCTGCCTGTTGCAGATCCTGCAGCGCCTCGGCGACGCTCTCACCGACTTCGGTCGGCACGGGTGATGGTTGATCGTTTGGTTGCTGTCCGGCCTGTTCGGCCAGTTCAGCCAGTCGATTCAGCTGCGTCTCAGTATCGCGCCCGGACTCGACGGCATTCTGCAGTTCCCCCTGTTGCAGCTGTGAAGTTGCGTGACGGCTTTCCTGCCGGGCCGCACCGGCTGCCTGCTGGGCTTCCTGAGTCTGCTGGCCTTCCTGCTGCATTGCCAGTTCCGGAAGATTCAGACGCTCCGCAAGATCGCCCAGTTGCTGCGGTAATTGAGCTGTCTGTTGAGCGATGTCCTGTTGTGACTGCTTCTGTGCGGCCGACTGTGACGCATCGTCCTGCTGAAGTCGGTCTACGATGTCAGCCATGCGACGCAGCTCGTTGCTCATGTCCTGTGTCTGCTGACGTTGATCCTGCTGATCGGGATTGCTCAACTGCTGAGAGGTCTGATTTGCCGTGTCGGAGGCCTGGCGCAGCTGTTCGGCCGATCTGGCGAACCGACCGGCCGACGCCTCTTCATGTCCCTGTTGAGCGCTGCCTGCCGTCTGGTCAGCTGTCTGGCGCGCTTCATCGCTGGCGGACGCATCGGTCTGTATCCCGTCTGACACCTCCGCGGCAGCTTCCGCCAGTTGGTCCAGCCGTTCCAGCAGATCACGTACCGGACCGTCCTGCTGTTCGCCGGATGGAAGCTGATCCGGATCTGTCACGGCAGATTGTGCCTCTGACGATGCCGCGTCGGTCTGCGGCGCTGCGGTATTGCGATCTTCACGCAGCTGCTGAAGCTGATCACTGATCTGTTCCAGTCGGTCTGCCAGCCTGGCGGATTGTTCGGCCGCCGCCTGGCGCTGATTCGTCTGCTGAGGTGAATCGGCCTGAGGTTCGTTGTCGGGCGTATCGTTGTCATTGGCTGCATCTTTGCCCTTAGCCGGAGCTGCCAGTTCACGTTCTGCCGTCTGCAGTTCTGCCGCGACTTCAATGGCGTTTTGCTGAGGGACTGCCAGATTGCCGCGTCTCAGTTCTCTGGCGGCGGCTTCAAGTTTGTCGACGTCGGCTGCTGTGGCGGGTTTGTTCAGCTTCTTCATTTGCTCGTTGAGCCCGGTCGTCTCCTGGCGGACCTGTTCCAGGTCTTTGGCCAGTTGCCGTGTCTCACGACTGACCTGCTGAGCTTCTTCATCGACTCCGGTTGCTACGCGGTGCTGTTGTTCTGCCAGCTCGCGGGCCTGCTGCGCCAGTTCTGTCAGCTGCTCGCGCTGAGCTCGCTGGGCAGAATCCAGCAGCTCCGGCTGTTCCTGCAATAACTGCCCCAGTTCTGCACTCAGTTGCTGTCGTTCTGCGTTAAGTTCCTGTTGTCGCTGCTCAAGTTGCTGCTGCCACTGCTGTTCGCTCATGTCTTCCAGACGCCGCGCAGGGTCTTTGCGGTCCTGATCGAGTTGTTCTGCATCATTGGCCAGTTGTTGGGCATCGATCGCCAGGCGATTAAGTTCTGCCAGGTCCTGTTCCAGCAGTGCGGTTTCTTCGATCTTTGCAATTTCAGCCTGCAGCTCGCGGCGGATATCTTCCAGCGTGTTGGCCGATTCCTGCAACTGCTGTGGTACTTCACTTCGATTCAGTTTCGTGGCGGCGTCCAGCATTTCGGGCACGTCGTCACGGATCTGTTCGCCCAGATCCTGCAATTTCACAGCAGATTCCTGCATCATGGGGTGGGTGGCGACTTCCTCGGCCAGCTGGTCCAGGATGCGGCCCTGTTGCTGTTCCTTTTCGCTTAGTCTCTGTGTCTGTTCCCTGGCTGAATCGTCCCACGCCCTGTGTGCATTCTCTCCCAGTTCGCTGGCTTTCTTCGCGTCTTTGTCCAGCTGCTGTTCCAGTGTCTTCAGAGCGTCGATCAGTTCTTTGGTTTCCTGTTCCAGTGCCCTCGCTCCCGCCGCTTTTGCATTGTCGTCAACGCGAATCGTGAATTCATTCGACCAGACTTCCTGAGGTCCTGGTTCCGGCCGTTCGTCAGCGACACGCACACGCAACATGACCGTGTCACCCGAGGCGACTTCGAAGTCTGTCAGCTTCAGGCGGAAACCGTATGTGACTTCAGAGGCGCCGTGATCAAGGTCGATTGCGGGAATGATCTTTGTAACGCCTTCATTCTGCCGGTAATGCAGTTCCAGCTCGCCGATACCGATGTCGTCAATACTGAATACATTAACGGGAATGATGTCGTCGGGACGAAACCGATCACCGTCACTAATTCCGGAAACCGTCACTTCCGGAGGGCGATCGTACACCACCTGAATTCGGCGATCCGGCTCTGACGGATTCGTCAATCTGAATTCGTCGATGACTTCGAAGACAAAGTCCCCACCGACATCAGCCGTCATTGTAAATACGGCCGCCGTCCCGTCAGGCGTCAGGGCACCCTCCACATGCGTGGCCAGTGGTTCCACAGGATCGACAAGTCCAGCCAGCGGATCTTCATCAGGAATTTCTTCTCCGGTGACATTATCGAACTCGCGGTCCATCAATTCCGTCTCATTCAGTGGTCGTTGATCGCGCGCGATCCACAACAACGTTGCACTTGAGACCGGCTTGTTGAACTCCAGCAGTATCTCCAGCGTGCTGCGTTCGAAGACACTCATTTCTCCCAGCATGCCATCAAATCGTTCCACGGCACGGCCTGTGTAAACCGGTGGTGTTGCTGTCATCACAGCCAGCTGAATTTCGGGCGCGTCGACAACGCTGATGGTGAACAATTCCGTTCTGACGCCGCCACCCACAACACGGAACCGCACGTCTTTCGCAATTCTTGAAATCTCGGCGATATAGGCACCGCCGATTTCATCAAAGGTCATCGGCAGCGATTCGGTATGACCGGTGGCAGCGGTGAGCCGCAGTTCCACCTGTTCCGGTCGAACGCCTGCGTTGTCTGTTCTCCATCCGGGAGTTGCTGCGATACTGACATTAGCTCCGCGAGCCACCGTCCTGTTTCCGTCAGCAACATTAAAATGCAGATTGCCGGCTGTCTCCAGATTGGCGTATGGCGTGATCATTCGCCGCATCAGCAGTTGAGAGCGTGACGGCCAGAGCAGCAGCGGAAGCAGTGCCCCGACAAGCAGGGCCGCCGCAACGCCACAGCGTTTTCGAGCACTGTTGTTGTTTACCACTTCGCGGAACTCGATTTGTCCCAGTTGAGCTGCTACCTGATCACGCAGGCGTCCTCGCATGACAGCAGACCCGGATTCGCCGACGGTGGCTTCCGGACGTTCGACTGAGATCAGTGTTGCCAGACTTTCGTTAAGGTCCGGACACGACAGGTCAATCGCGGCTCCCAATTCCGTTTCCGATACGTGCGTATTCAATGGAGCAACCATGAACTTCCACCCGGCCCAGCTACTGATCAGACAAAAACTGAACAGCAGAACGGCCCGGACAGTCGCCGGAAGTCCGATCAGATAATCCAGTGCCGTGGCAGTCAGGAGGTAGGTAATCACGACAATCAGCAGGGTTGCGGTTCCGGTTAACAGAGTGTGCCGAACAATCTGGCGGCGGCATCGGCTCAGCAGTTGACCGACCTCCGGATTCTCTGTCAAAGTTGCTGATGACATGAACGTGCGCTCCGGAGTTCTTTCGTCTGATTCTGGCGTATCTGGAATTTCATCGTTTCTGAAACCGACAAAGCCACATGGACTCGCCACTATGGCCCACAGTGTTGCTGACGCAAGCCCGCAAGGCTCTCGCGGTTTGCCCGTGGCCGAATTGTATCCGCAAGACGCTGCCACGGAACTACTTCTCGGAATTGTTGTCCGCCGATGTGCCGATTATCACGAATTGTGACGCAATCTCCGGTTTTCGCACTCAGTGATTGAACACGGCTGGTCATTGCGGAATACTTCTTCAAGTCGTTGTGAACATTGTGTTTGCGCGGCGCCAACCATAATCTTCAGAGGTTTTGTAACAAAATCCAAACAGATACGCTGTTGTGTTGAATTGTGTGACAGTCAGTTTACGCCAGGTGTCAGGTTGCGGGACAAACACACGTGTTCTGATTTGCGAAGTACTGGCTTCGCCGGAACCGGTCCTGCAGAACGTGTGTAACGAGCTGCAAGCCTCACTTCTCAGAACGCGAACACATAACGAGCAGCCCGCTGTTTGACAGGTAATATCATGAGCGACCAGACCCAATTGATTCAGGACGTCAACATCCGGGAGAATATCCCGCTGACCGCACCAGCGCAGCTCAAGGCCGAGTATCCGCTGACGGACGACGTTGCCCAGTTTGTTTACAACTCACGCGAAGCCGTAAAACGTATTCTTAAGGGAGAAGACCGTCGGCTGATCGCAATCGTCGGGCCGTGTTCGATTCACAACAGGGACATCGCTGTTGAGTACGCCAATCGACTGGCGCCCCTGGCCGCTGAAGTCAGTGACCGACTTGTTGTCGTCATGCGAGTTTACTTTGAAAAACCTCGCACCACGGTGGGTTGGAAAGGACTGATCAACGATCCGCATTTGAATGGTACTTTCGACCTGGCGACTGGTGTCGGGATGGCTCGTGAGATTCTGCTGGAAGTCAATAAGGCCGGAGTGCCCACCGCCACGGAGATGCTGGAACCAATCACGCCGCAGTATATTGCGGACCTGATCACCGTTGCGTCGATTGGTGCCCGCACGACAGAATCACCGACACATCGGCAGATGGCCAGCGGCCTTTCGATGCCGGTCGGTTTTAAAAACAGCACGGAAGGCAGTCTGGAAGTTGCGACAAATGCAATGAGTGCTGCTCGAGCAGAACACTGTTTTCTGGGCATCGACAACGATGGCAAGACGTGTATCGTGAACACTCGCGGTAACGATATGGGGCACCTGATTCTGCGCGGCGGTCGCACCGGTCCGAACTACGATGCCACAAGTCTGGCTGAAGCAAGTCGCCTGCTTAAAGAAGCGGACCTGCCCCCAAGATTTGTCGTCGACTGCAGTCATGCCAATTCCAGCAAGGACTACACAAAACAGCCTGTTGTCTGGAATGATGTTGTTCAGCAACGAGCTGATGGTAACGATACGATCGTCGGACTGATGCTGGAAAGTAATCTGAATGCCGGAAAGCAGGCTCTCGGCTCCGACCTGAGTGCTTTGGAATACGGTATTTCAATCACGGACGGCTGCATCAGCTTTGAGCAGACGGAAGATCTGTTGCGGTCTGCATATGAAACCCTTGCCGGACAAACGGCGGTGCTTGAAGCGTAATTCTTACTGGATTGTTCTTTGCGGATGAGTTTATGAAGTCACATATACTGCACCTGTTATGCGTTCTGTTGATGCCTGCGGCATCAATGGTGGCAGCAGGTGAAGTGGATTATCTTCGCGACGTAAAGCCACTGCTGGAACACAAATGCTACGCCTGTCACGGAGCATTAAAGCAGCAGGGGGGGTTGCGGCTGGATACTGCGGTCTCACTGAATGCGGGGGGTGACTCGGGTGCTGCACTTGCGGCTGGCCAGCCGAACGACAGCCTGCTGCTGGATGTTCTGACCGGTGATGCAGGATTCCGCATGCCTCCGGCGAATGAAGGTTCGCCGATGACGGACAGAGAAATCGATCTGATCCGCAGTTGGATCACGGAGGGAGCTCACAGCCCGGCCGGTGAGCAGCCGCAGACTGACCCCAAGTCCTGGTGGTCCTATCAGCGAATCCAGCAGCCGCCATTGCCTGATGTTACGGAAGCCGGCTGGTGTCGGAACGAAATTGACTGCTTTGTTGCCGCCGCACGAGAGGAAAATGACTTGCCTCACGTCGCTGAGACGTCGAAGGCCGCATGGTTGCGGCGAGTATACCTGGACCTGACGGGGCTGCCGCCAACTCGACAGGAACTGCATCAGTTTATCGCGACAGATTCTCCTTCAGCGTTCGAAAACGTCGTAGACGAATTGCTGGATCGTCCGCAGTACGGTGAACGGTGGGGTCGGCACTGGATGGACGTATGGCGCTACAGTGATTGGTACGGCAGTCGAGGCATTAACGAAATTCGATACAGCCAGCGTCACATTTGGCGCTGGCGCGACTGGATCGTGAAGTCATTGAACGATGATAAGGGCTACGACCAGATGATTCGTGAGATGCTGGCTGCTGACGAAATATCCGGCGGAGACCCTGCTGTTCTTCCGGCGACCGGATATCTGGGACGCAACTGGTACAAGTTTGACCGCAACGTCTGGATGTTTGAGACCGTCGAACGAACCGGCGAAGCATTTCTGGGGATGACGTTTCGCTGCTGTCGCTGCCACGACCATAAGTTCGATCCTGTCAGTCAGGAGGAGTACTACCGGTTCCGTGCGTTCTTCGAGCCGCACGATGTACGCACCGATCGGATTTCTGCTCTGACGACGACGGAGAAAGACGCAACACTGGGCCAGGTGCTGTCGGACGGAATTGCTCTGGCATATGACAAGAATCCGGATGTCCCGACTTACCGTTTCGAACGCGGCGACAATCGGTATCCCGATGAAACGAAGTTGCTGACGCCCGGCGTGCCGGCTTCCCTTGGAGGCGAAGTTTACGTTTCAGAGATCAATCTGCCTGCAGAAACATGGTACCCCATGCTGCGGCCGGGCGTTCGTGAAACAATGATCACACAAGCACAGGAGCTTGTATCCGCCGCCGAGACTCAGCTGCGGGAAAAACAGACGGCCGACAAACTGGCCGGCGAGAAACTGAAGGCCGCTATCGATACGGAACAGGCAACATCGTCGGAACCGAAAACCTTTCTGCACGAAACCTTTTCTGCTGCGGCTCCCGAAGTCTGGGAAACTGTTAACGGCGCATGGGCATACGCCGATGGGAAACTGGTTCAGTCAGCAGTGACAAGTTTTGCCACGATGGTCAGCAAAGAAACTCATCCTCGTGACTTCGATGTGCACCTGCGTTACCGACCGCTCAGTCCCGGTACATACCGGTCCATAGGGTTTAGCTTCGACTACCAGGACAAGGGGCAGTCGCAGGACGTTTACACTGCCACCGGGGACAGTCGTCAGAGTGTGCAGGCTTTTCATCGCGCGGGCGGCAAACAGGTTTATCCGAAAGAAGGAATCGTCACCGCAGATCTAAACGTCGGTGAAGAAGCGGTGCTGGACGTTTCGGTTCAGGGCTCAAAACTCACAATTGATCTGAATGGCACACGTAAGCTGGATTACGTCATGCCGGTGGAACGGCGTGACGGTCGGTTTGCGTTGTGGGTCCATCAGGGGACGGCCGAGTTTCTGGAGCTGAAGATCACCGCGCAGGTGGATTCCATTGAAACACTGGAGCAACGCAAACGTGATTCCGATCACGCGATCCAGCTGGCTCAGGCAAACTTACATCTTGCCCGTGGAGAAGCGAATTCGATTCGTTTACGGCTGGCAGCGGATATCGCAGCACACCTCAGGGACGACAAGCAATCTGCGAAGGACAGTGCCCGTACAGCATCTGCCGCGGAACTTGCCGTGGCGGTGCTGCAGGCGGAAGTTGAAGTTCTGAAGGCCCGCTACTCAGATGAGAAACGTGCCGCTGCCACAGCAAAGCTGGCGACCGCGCACGCAGCAGCGATGAATCCGACGGAAGCCTACACGGCCATCGGCGAGCAGTTCCCGAAGACCAGCACCGGCCGACGCAGTGCCCTGGCGGAATGGATCACCAGATCAGACAATCCGAGAACGGCACGAGTGGCAGCGAACCATCTCTGGGGACGCCATTTCGGACAGCCGCTGGTGGCCACTCCCGAAAATTTCGGACTGAATGGGCGCAAGCCCACACATCCGCAGCTGCTGAACTGGCTGGCCGCGCAACTGGTTCACAACGACTGGAAAATGAAGCCGCTGCACAAACAGATCGTTCTGTCTGCGACATACCGAATGGCCAGTACGGCGGTTGTCGGTGGTGGCGCTCAGAAACGTGATTCAGAAAATCAGTTTCTGTGGCGGATGAATTCACGCCGGATGGAAGCGGAAGTCGTACGGGACAGCACTCTGTTTCTGGCATCGCGGCTGGACATGACGATGGGAGGTCCGGAGATCGCAGAAACGGACGGCGAGAAAACCCTGCGTCGCAGTCTGTATTTTCGCAATACGCCCAACGAAAAAATGGCCATGCTGGAAGTCTTTGACGTGGCCGATCCGAATTCCTGTTATCGCCGCAAGGAAAGTGTCGTGCCGCATCAGGCTCTGGCCATGATGAACAGTGGCCTGACACTGGACAGCGCACGCGCCATTGCCGAACAGATTGCGGATGAGGACGATTTTGTAACTGCTGCATTTGAAACTGTCTTGTCGCGACGTCCAACCGATGAAGAAGCCGTCCGCTGTCGGGCATTTCTGTCCGAACACTATGATGTACTGCAGGATGTCCCCGCGCAGCCATTCGCTGAGGGAGGTTCCGCGAAGCAGGATCCTTCGACAGATCCAGGCATGCGTGCCAGAGAAAATCTGGTCCATGTTCTGTTTTTGCATAATGACTTTGTGACCATAAGATAGGCGGCTTCCCCTGCAGCCCGGAGACGCAATGACCGAATCATCGAATCACATTGCCGGTGGCAATCACCGTCGTCAGTTCATGGCTGACACTGGTCTTGGTTTTACCGGTCTGGCTCTGGGTGCCATGCTGCACCGCGACGGCATCGGCGCGGAAGCCACAGCGTCCCTGACACTCCGGACACATTTCGCACCCAAAGCGAAAAGTGTGATCTGGTTCTTCATGAATGGCGGGACCAGTCACCTGGAATCCTTTGACCACAAGCCCGCCCTGAACATTCACGCCGGCAAGACGATTGAAGAAACTCCGTTCATGTCGGAGGTTCTGGATTCGCCGTTTTATCGCAAGAACGTACGGGACTTTGCCGGTAAGCCGCGAGATCTGATGGCGCAGGTTTATCCGCTGCAGGTTGGTTTTAAACGTCGTGGTGAAAGCGGGATCGAAGTCAGCGACTGGTGGCCTCATGTCGGCAGCTGTATCGATGACATTGCCGTGGTCCGTTCCATGTGGACCACCGACAACGACCATGCCGCCCAGTTGCAGTTTCACACGGGGCGACACATTTTTGACGGTTTTTTTCCATCGATTGGTTCATGGGTGCATTACGGACTGGGCAGCCTGAATGAAAACCTGCCGCAGTTTGTGGTGATGGGGCCACCGCCCGGTGACTGCTGTGGTGGCGTTGGTGCTCATGACGGCAGTTATCTTGGCCCTCAGCATGCGGGAGTGCAGATGGCACTGGATCCTCGGAATCCACTGCCGTTTGGGACACCAGGCGAGAAAATCGGCGTCCGCGAACGCCGTGACCAGTTGGATCTGCTGCGTGATCTGAACCAGCTGACCGCCGCTTGGTATCCGGATGATCAGCGACTGACGGCCCGGATCAAAGCATACGAGCTGGCGTTTCGCATGCAGATGTCGGTTCCTGGAATTGTCGACCTGTCCCATGAAACCAGCGCGACTCAGGCGGCGTACGGTCTGGACAACAAGGCCACCAAAGGTATGGGGCGTCAGGCCCTCGTGGCTCGGCGACTGGTGCAGCAGGGTGTCCGCTTTGTTCAGATTTACGACGGCGGCGGGGGCGGAGGCGGCTGGGATGCTCATACCAAGCTGAAAGACAATCACACACGTAACTGCGGTCGCGTTGATAAGCCTATTGCGGCGTTGTTGAAAGATCTAAAACAACGCGGACTCCTGGACGAAACTTTGGTTGTGTGGGCAACTGAATTCGGGCGAACGCCAGGTTCCGAAAAATCTGATGGACGCGATCATCATCCCTACGGTTTCTCTGTGTGGATGGCAGGCGGTGGGTTAAAAGGTGGTATTGCCCACGGTGCGACCGACGAACTGGGGTTCCACGCGGTGGAAGATCGACACTACGTCACTGACATTCATGCAACGGTGCTGCATCAGCTGGGGCTGGATCCGCGGCGACTGGAAGTACCAGGGCACAAGCGACTGGAAATTGACCTCGGCAAACCTATCGACGCCATCATCGCGTAATTCGTTTCCCCATGTCCCCGGAACGTGATCGCGCCGGCCGTACCGCGGCCGTTCGGCGCAATGACACGAAACACTATCTATTTTGGAAATGGGACAATCCACCGGTTTGTTGAACGGTGTGGGTCCACTCTGGCGACAAGGCTTCCTGCTTGATCAAAACTGCGACACGAAACATATTGCTCCAGGTCTTGCCCGCCCGCTCCTGTTTCAGTTTCTTCTGTTGGTCGAGTACAGTCACGGATCATGGTATTCGCCGGAGCCTGCGAGGGAAGCCCGGAGGGTACTTATGCCTCGCTCCGTCCACCGTCCCGGTTTCACAACAAATTTCCTTGCGCCCCTTCCTGTCCAGCCGGTGTTCTCCCTGTCAGCTGGTCAGGCCATGCGCATCTATTGGTTGCTGACTACCGGTCCGTGCCATTGTTATCAACTGTGTTTAAAATGATCACCACAACAATCACGCGGGATCGTGTGGTCGATACTTCAATTCCTGATTTGTCCATCAGCTGACCATTTTTGCCCCCGCGCACTCCACAGCTCGACTGTGCGGCCCCGCAATTCGACGCTCGTGCGTCAAATGATGAAGAAACCATAAATGTCTCAGTCAAAACCCGACACCTGCGACCTCGGACGGATTACGTGCAGCCTGCGAGGATCCGTCGTCGCAGGCAGCTGGCAGACCTGTATGTTGAAATACACGGCCGGCTTTTCGGGAATCGATGACACAGGGTCGTTGAAAATCGTTACCCGCTATGCCACTGATTCGGGAATACCGCAGTTCGACGATCCTGCGGCGCCGAACTACACCACCGTCGTCGCGTCCAACGGCGCTCATTTGCAGCTTCGCTACGATGTCAAGGACTTTCGTCGCCCGTGGGGGCGAACGATTCACCTCAAGGTGCTGCAGGGATATCTGCGGAAGGGCGATGTCATCACGCTGACTATCGGTGACACATCGGGCGGTTCTTCCGGATGGCGAATGCAGACGTTTGCGGAGGACACGTTCGAACTGAAGACACTGGTGGATCGCTATGCGACTTATGTCTACGAAGAACTGCCGAAGTCGCCGACGTTCAAAGTCGTGGCGGGTAAACCGGTTCGGCTTGTGGCTGTCGCTCCCAGTCAGGCGATTCCTGGTAAGAAAATTCCTGTGCGATGGAAGCTGGAAGATGTCTGGGGGAATCCTGTCGGTCGGTCAAGGCGCATGAGTCACTCGGGCCTGCCCGAGTCGATTCACCGTATTAAAGTGACGGACGAGGTGACCGGACTTTGGGCGGAGACCAATCCCGTGTATGTGTCTGCGGATGCTGTTCCACGATACTGGGCTGACCTGCACGGGCAGAGTGAAGAGACGATCGGAACGAATTCTATTGAACGCTACTTTCGGTTTGCGCGGGACAGCGCCTTTGTTGACGCCTGCGGACATCAGGGAAACGATTTTCAGATCACAGACGCTTTCTGGCAGACCATCAATGACACCACGGCGCGATTCAATCAGCCGGGAAAGTTCGTGACCTTTCCTGGCTGGGAATGGAGCGGCAATACCGCGCTTGGCGGCGATCGCAATGTCTTCTTTAAAGAAGAAGGCGGTGCAATCGGTCGCAGCAGCAGAGCGCTTGTTGAGCCCACTGAGTCGGCCGGCAGTTGCTGTCCAGCGGTTGAGAATCTGTTCGATCGTATGGAGCAGGAACAGCAGCATTGCGACGTGATGCTGGTGCCGCATGTCGGTGGACGCTATGCGGACCTGGCACGGCATCACGCTGGACTGGAACCGGTTGTTGAGGTGCATTCAGCGTGGGGTACGTTTGAATGGGTGCTGGACGATGCATTCTCACGCGGCTATCGGGTGGGCATTGTAGCTAATTCAGACGGGCACAAGGGACGTCCGGGCGCCAGTTATCCGGGGGCGGGGAAGTTTGGCAGCTATGGAGGCCTGACTGCTGTGCTGTCCGACACGCTGGACCGGAACGCCGTTTGGGCCGCCTATCAGCAACGCCGTGTTTACGCGACGACCGGCGCTCGTATCCTGCTGGATGTACAAACAGCCGCGGGCCATTCCATGGGCGAAGTTGTCCGCATTGGTAATGACGAATCGCTGGGACTGTCGGTGACAGTTGCCGGCACGGCGCCTTTGGAACGTGTCGAGGTGCGAAACGGAATGCGTGTCCTCAAAACACTGAGAACGTATTCGAAGAGTGACCTGACAAACCGCATCAAAGTGCTGTGGCAGGGTGCTCAGGTGCGCGGCCGCGGACGTCAGGTTAACTGGGATGGCAGCCTGAGTCTGGACGTTGCGCGCATTGATGCGTTCCAGACGATCAACTTCTGGAACCCCGAAAAAAACTGTGAACAGCTCAGTCGGCAGAAACTCAGGTGGGAGTCAGTCACGACAGGAGGCGTTGCCGGAGTGATCCTGGATCTGAACCGGCTTTCCGGCAGTCTGCATGTCGAAACCAGTCAGCGAAGCCTGAACTCGGACATTTCGAAGCTGGGAGTCCGGGGCCGCTCGTACAGTGCCGGCGGCATCGGAAAACAGATTTCGGCGTGTCGGCTTCCCCCCGCCGGTGGTGCCCGCGACATCAGCACGACGGTTCGTATTGACCCGAAAGATCTGTGCCAGGGTGACAACCCAATCTACATTTGTGTCGTCCAGGAAGACGGTCATATGGCGTGGTCGAGTCCGATTTATGCAGTTATGTGACTTTTAATACGGAACATTACCCTTGATTGTCACGCGCAGGCCACGGCGGCGATTGGGGTAGTAGTCCCACAGCGCGTAGTGTTGAACACATCGGTTGTCCCAGAAAGCGACAGAGTCAGCCTGCCACTGAAAACGGCATTGAAATTCCGGTTTCGCAATGTGTTCAAAAAGCAACCGCAGCATAAAGTCACTTTCCTGCGGCGTCAGTTCCACAATGCGCGTTGTGAAGATGCGATTAACAAATAAGGCTTTGCGACCGCTGACCGGGTGCGTGCGGACCACCGGATGCTCAGATTTAGGATACGTCCTGTCCTCTTCCGACGTTTCTGCATAGCGGCCACGATAGGCATTTTCTCCGTCGTGCAGTGCTGTTAATCCATCAAGGAATTTCTGCATAGACGAAGAAAGCGTTTCGAATGCTGCATACATGTTCGCGAACAGTGTGTCGCCGCCCACTGAGGGGACTTCAATCATACGCAGAATTGTGCCCAGTGGTGGTTCGCGATCACACGTCACGTCTGAGTGCCAGTCTTCGCCGGCAATGCGCTCCGAATTTTCATCGGTGAAAAGTTCCATGATTTCAGGATGTCCGTCCACAAGGCGTGGCCAGGCCGGATGCAGATGTAACTCGCCGAAGCAGCGACCCAGACTCTTGTGCTGCTCGTACGTCAGTTCTTGATCGCGAAAAAACAGGACACCGTATTCGGCAAGCGCGTTTGTCAGCAATTCCGTCGTTGCGTTGTCGAGCGGCCGGGCAAGATCCATTCCGCGAACAAGCGCACCGCAGCCAGGCGTCATGCGGATGAATTCAGGGGCAGCTTCCATGTTTTCTTCTCAGAGTGATGTTCGTTTGTCTTCGGCAACACCAATGTTACAGTCTTCTTAACTCAGTTTGCATCAGGCCACGCCGGAATTGCTTTGCTCATGGCACTCAGATTCAACAAGCAGTGGATGCTGCCCGCCGGCCCCGTGCTGGCTGTGGTTGCCGGGATTTGGCTGAGATCGAGAGGGCTGGAAGCCCCGGCCTGCTGCTGTGCCGGGGTCACAGTGCTGTGCGGTATCTGGTGGATGTTTGAGTCCATCCCGCTGCCGGCGACCGGGCTTGTGCCATTCGCCGTCTTTCCCCTCGCTGGTGTTCTGGATCATCGAGAGATTGCACATGCGTATGGTCATACGCTCATCCTGCTGATGCTGGCCGGGTCGATGTTGTCAGCCGCGATGGAAAAGAGTGGTGCTCATCGCCGAATTGCGCTGGGTATGGTGCGGCTCATCGGCACTGACGCTCGTCGACTGATTCTTGGATTCCTGGTGACGGCTGCGGTTCTCAGCATGTGGGTTTCGAACACCGCTACTGTTCTTATGCTGTTGCCTGTAGCCCTCGCTGTTCTTGACCAGGCGCCTGATCGGTCACGACATGCGCCGCCGTTACTGCTGGCTGTTGCATACGGTGCCGCCGTAGGTGGCAGCGGTACTCCCATCGGCACACCTCCGAATCTGATCATGATCGATAATTATCGTGAGGCCACCGGCATTGAGATCGGTTTTCCGGAGTGGATGCGAATGGGACTGCCGGCCACTGTTCTGATGTTACCGGTTGTCTGGCTGTGGCTGTCGAGAGGGCTTTCAGGACAAAAGGAACGATTGTCAGTTCCCGATCCCGGTGGCTGGCAGCCGGATCAGAAACGTGTTCTGATCATTTTCGGTTTGACAGCGTTTGCCTGGATGACACGTACGGCGCCGTTCGGCGGATGGAGTGAATGGCTTCAGCTGGCCGGACAAGCGGGCGACAGCACGGTGGCGCTGGCGGCCGTTGTTACGTTGTTCATAGTGCCGTCCGGTTCTGACGACGGTACGCGCTTGCTGGACTGGGAAACGGCGAACCGGATTCCCTGGGGCCTGTTTTCCATTATCGGTGGCGGAGTCGCAATCGGCATGGCGTTCCGGGAAACGGATCTGAGTGCCGCCACCGGAAGAGAACTGCTGCCGCTGGCCGCACTACCGTTGCCGATCATGATCTTTTGCCTGTGTCTGTTCGCAACGTTTTTTACAGAATTTGCAACAAACACTGCCGTCGCCGGCATTCTGATGCCCGTCATGGCAGCTGTCGCCACGTCCGCCGATGTAAGTCCGATGCTGGTCATGATTCCGGTGACACTGGGCCTGAACTGGTCCTTTATGCTGCCAGCGGCAACCGTGACCAATGCGATGATCTACGGTACAGGTGAAGTCACGATTCAGAGAATGATGCGTGAAGGATTCGTGCTGAATCTGATCGGGGCCGTTCTGGTTTCAACGGTCTGCTATCTGACACTTTCGTGACCGCAGAGCACTTCGAGCCTGACAAGCCGTTGTGAGTTCAGGAACTCATAAATCTGGAGTGGTTGGTGTCAGAGAACTGCCAGCGTGTCCTGGTCTCGGGCACGGCGTGCAGAGAGCCCGGTGGTAGGGCAACATCGTTACACGCTGACTTGTGGCCGCGCAGAATTCTTTTCAATAGAAGTCTTGTCGCGGCCTGTACCATGATGTTGGTTTCCGGGAATGACGGCCGAAACACTTCGCCGAAGCCTGCAATTCTTTCACTGTACAGAATGCAGTTGTAAAGCTGAAGAGGCCCTTTCAAAGTCTGAGAACACCGTAGGATACAGCGGCATTGAATTTGCGGTATGCGCGACTGCGATGTATTTCGATGTTCGCAGTCGTAGAGTCAATTTTTGGTTTCGCTATTCAAATTATTTTGTGTGTCAATTTGACGATTATCCTGGCAGTGAGATTAAATGCTGAGGACGAATATGACTCTGAACAGGATTGGCGGTATCGGGCACTTCTGCAGATTAATGGTATTCAGAACGAAGATGTTCTGAGGCGGGTACTTTCTGAATTTAACCGGGTCCGGCGGCAATGTCGGATTCCTCCGGTATGGCTAAAATGATGGTTGTGTCTGGTATTCTGGCGAGTCAGATTACCCTGGGCGAGATGTGGTGCAGATCTCAGAGGCTTACTCGGTGATTCGTGACGATACAAGGCGGGCTGTTCCTGTGTCTCAGGAACTGGTCTCGCGCCAGGCGGTCTGGATTCGACCGAATTCAGGCATTCGGTGTCGTCGAAATTACTCCCTGATATCCTGTGAAGCTTCAGCCGAACATGTTCTATCGACAACACGCCAGGAACCCGAGTAAATGATTGATTGCAGGAGGCTGATGTTATTATTTGCCATTCAGCTGTCCGCCAGCGTGGCGGCGAATGACTGTCCCACAACGAGTGACTGGCCGCAGTTTCGTGGGCACCGCGCTTCCGGCGTGGCGGACGGTCGGCGTTTACCGGTCGAATGGGATCTGGAAACCGAAACGAATATTCGATGGCAGACTGAGATTCCTGGCATGGGACATGCCAGTCCTATTGTCTGTCGGGGATGTGTCTACATCGTGTCGGCTTCGACGGATGTTCAGAAGGACAGCCTTCGTGTCGGTCTGTATGGCGATATTGAATCGGTACAGGACGACAACTCATATACGTGGACGCTGTATTGTCTGTCAGCCGGTTCCGGGAAGATTTGTTGGGCTCGCACAGTCTACGAGGGCCGACCACAAATCAAACGTCATACGAAAGCCACACATGCCAATTCAACACCAGCTACCAATGGCCGGCAGTTGTTCATCCAGCTGGGGTCTGAGGGACTTTATTGTTATGACCTGTGCGGTCGGTTCATGTGGAAGAATAATGCCGGCCAGCTCGATTCCGGATACTACAAGGTTCCGGCGGCACAGTGGGGATTCGGCAGTTCGCCGATCGCATTCCGGAATCTGGTGATCGTACAGTGCGATGTACAGAAGGATTCCTTTATGGCGGCATACAATGTGGAAGACGGCCGCGAGGTGTGGCGCGTCCCGCGCGACGATGTTCCCACATGGAGCACGCCTACGATTCACGACAATGGAAGGCGGCCCGTACTAATTGCCAATGGTCATAAACATGCCGGAGGTTACGACGCGATGACGGGACAGGAACTGTGGCGACTCAGCGGCGGCGGAGATATTCCCGTACCGACACCGATTGTCGCACACGGCCTGGTTTTTCTGAGCAGCGCTCATGGAGCAAAGAAGCATCTGGGTGCGATCCGAACGTCGGCCCGCGGCAAGTTGTCGCCGGATTTGTCAAAGAGTATCGAAGATAAACGGGTCGCCTGGTACGAGTCGCGGGACGCGACTTATATGCAGACGCCCATCGTTTATGGTGACTATCTGTATGCCTGCCGAGATAATGGTGTGCTGAGTTGTTACAACGCAAAAACGGGAAAACGACTCTATCGGCAGCGGCTTGGAAACGGGGGAGTCGGGTTCACTGCATCACCGGTTGCCGGCGACGGGAAGCTGTACTTCACAAGTGAAATGGGCGACGTGTTTGTCGTACGCAGCGGCGCGGAGTTCGAATTACTGTCAAAGAATTCGATGGGCGAAATCTGTATGGCAACGCCGGCCATTTCTGACGGCATGCTCATCGTGCGAGGAAAAAGTCGAATCTATGGGATCGGAGAGCCAGGGGATGCCCCGATTGTCCACAACGAAAGTGACTCGGCCCGATACCCGAATACCCAGCCACATTCGCCAAAGCGGCAATTCAGGCTGATTGCGCCAGGGAATTTGCTGAAAAGAATCCGGCTGTTGGGCAAACGCCGGATTTCGCGATGACGGGACATGAGTATTGGGACGTCGCTGCCGGAATTGAACTGGCTAAATTATTCCGACGAGTATTTCTGCAGCGTCCTGCTAAGACTTGCCGCGATGACAGCGAAGGTTCTTGTGGAAACTTAACCATGTTTTTCTTTGAGTAAGAAGCTGCCCGGTTCCGAAAGAAGTTTGCTGCCACGCTGCTGACGGTGTACCGATTGCCCGGGTTCGGACATCTTCGCCAACACGACCGAACGAGTCTGAATCGTGCTGGAAAGGCGGCCGTATTCGAACACGTGTCACCCGCAGAACGTTTGCAAAATTCGGCCAGCTGTTAATTATCACCGACATGCATCGGCATCGGGACACTGCATCTCTTGAACTTGCGATTGTTCCATATACATTGAGTTGCAGTGCTGAAATCAATACGACGATCAGTTATCCGTCCAACATAGACGACGCATTAATGAACATGCAAGTCCTGTATTCGCTGCTGGCTGCGGCCCTTCTGGCAACAAGTCTTCGTGCTGAGACCAAGCCCAATATCATAGTCATCGTGGCAGATGATTTGGGCTATGCGGATCTGAGTTTCCTGCCTCAGTCGCCCAGGGACGTTAGCACTCCGGCGCTGGATCAGTTGGCGAGCGAAGGTACTTATTTCAGCAATGCCTGCGCCACCAGTCCGATCTGCAGTCCCTCGCGTTGTGGCTTAATCACGGGACGCTACCAGCAGCGATGGGGGAACTACTGGTATGGCCAGGGCGGACTTCCGGACGAAGAAGTGACTTTGCCGCAGGTGCTTTCGAAACTGGGATACTCGACGAAAAAGATCGGCAAGACGCATCTGAATGGTGGTCCGGCCCAGCATCCTCTCGACCATGGATTTGATGAATTCGTGGGCTTTATCCACCACACCTGGGATTACATCCGCCTCAGTGAGAAAGACCTCGCTGCCTATCGGCACCGCGCCGACGGAAAACCACTTGGGATTCTCAATGTCGGTCCGCTCGAACGAGACAAAGGACAGACCGCGTCTTATGACGATGGATTCACCACTGAGATCTTTACTGATGAAGCGTTGAAGACGATCATTGCGGGCCAGCACACTGAAATACCATTCTTTGTTCAGTTGGAGTACAACGCCGTTCACATGCCGACCTATGTCGCGGATCCTGAATACGCGAAAAAGGCTGGCTACGAACAGCCGGAGTGGGACCGAGGTGCCGACAAGTGGGAATTTCCCTTCTGGGATCCTCGAGAGATCAGCTGGAAAGATTGGCACAGGAAATGGGGTCACCTGGGTGAAGTGGATCCACTTGGGCGAAAACGCTATTTGGCGAACCTCATGGCTCTTGATGATGGCGTTGGCCGAATTCTGCAATCGTTAACGGATACAGGCCAGCGCGACGATACCATCGTCGTGTTTCTGTCAGACAACGGTGGCACCATCAACACTTACTCAAACAACGCGCCGCTGCGCGGATATAAGTATATGTTTGGCGAAGGCGGCGTCCGCATTCCAATCATCATTTCGTGGCCCGGGCATGTGCCGCAGGGACAGAAGCGTCATGGACTGGCATCCGGGATGGATGTGTTTCCAACAGTCGTCGACCTGGCGGGAGGCGTGTTGCCGGAGAACCTCGATGGAAAGAGTCTTGTCCCAGGTCTCCATGATGTCGCCGCGGATTCAGGGCACGATTACCTCTGCTTTGCGGACGGAAAGAGAACCTGGAGTGTCCGACAGGGCGATTGGAAACTGATTAACTCGCCAGGCTGGACTCATCCGAATTATCAGTTGGACGAAGCGAATGTCGCACATCCGGCCGAAGATTATGTTTATCCCGACGGGCTGGTCCTGTTCGACCTCAGGAATGACATTGGTGAGACACGGGACGTTTCTTCCAGCGAACCTGACCGTGTGAAAAACATGACAGCGCTTTATGAGGCCTGGCGGGGCGAGATGGGTAAGCCGGTTTCCGGTAAGGTTCGACCAGTGAAGAAACAGGAGCAGCCTGGTATACGGGATAGCGGGATAGACCGACGACCGGAAATCGGCCGTGCGAATTAATCGGTTTGGCAGTCGCACGACGTGTGCGGGGCGTAATGCTGCAGCTATCATGAACTTTGTGAGCCAACTAAATGACCTGACGCCTGCGAATGCAATTGCGGGTGAGCTTCATGTAAGTGATGAATACCATGAAATGCAATTCCAAAGTGTCTATTGCTCTTGCAGCAATGATGGTAGCGACGGGAGCGAGCGCCGTTGAGGATGCGGAACAGGACGCTCCACTGAAAATCCTGCTTGTCGCTGGTGGCTGTTGCCATGATTATGCCACGCAGTCACGACTGCTCAAGGTCGGTATTGAAGAACGCATTCACGCTGTGGTGACAGTTGTGTTTAACCCGAGCACTTCCACTGATACGCGGTTCGAGATCTATGAATCGGACAAATGGGCGGAGGGATATGACGTTGTCCTGCATGACGAGTGCTCTGCTGCAGTGACGGACAAGAGCTACGTGGAACGGATTCTGGCGGCCCACAGGAACGGAGTACCTGCTGTGAATGTGCATTGCGCGATGCACAGCTATCGGTGGGGCAGCTTTCGTGAGCCCGTCGAACTGGGCGCGGACAATGCCGGTTGGTACGAAATGATTGGCGTTCAGTCCACGGGTCATGGCCCCCAGTCTCCGATTGACGTTCGCTATACTGATGCCACTCATCCAGTCACGAAGGGGTTTAAGCACTGGACCACGGTCAACGAGGAACTCTACAATAACGTGCAGGTGTTCGGCGGTACCAGGGCCCTGGCCAGCGGCACACAACAACAACATCCACGCAAACGGGAATTGAAGAAAAACCCCGCCGCCAGACCTCGTGAAGCCAATGCGATCGTCGTGTGGACGAACGAATATGGTCCCAACAGGACAAAGATCTTCAGCACCACTCTTGGGCACAACAATGAGACGGTGGGCGATCCCCGCTACCTGGATTTAGTTGTCCGGGGCCTGCTGTGGTGTACTGACAATCTAAGCGATGACGGTACGCCGACGGCTGTCTACGCGAAGTAAGGCCCGGCTTCCAGCACTCAGCCCGATGCCAGCATCCTGCTGACCGTGTCACGTTCTTTCGTCAACCATGCAGACTGATTTCAAACGGGTTACAGATAATGATAAGACGACTCTTCGCCGCCAGCACTCTCGTAATCTGGCTCACGGTTCTGCCACCTGCTCTGCGTGCGGATGAACGGGGCGTCTTGATTTTCGAAGATGATTTCAACCGCAACGAATCTCAGGAATCGAAAGAAGAGCTCAGCCGAGGCTGGGGCTCGAACAGTAAGAAACGTGCGGCAGGAAACAAGCAAGTCGATCTCAAAGACGGAGCGATGCACATTTACCGGCACAAGGCCGCAGACCATGCGGTATCGGTGACTCATCCCGCTGGATTTCGAGACGGCTCTGTCGAACTTAAGTTCATGCTGGCGGCCAAGACCGACAGCCTTGGTCTGAATTTCGCGGACTTGAAGTTCAAGGAGGTGCACGCGGGTCACCTGTTCGTTGCGAAAATCAGCACCCGGGATGTGCAATTGCACGACCTCAAGACGGGCAACATGAATTTGAAGACGCGCGAGTTGCGGTTGGCCAACAAACTGTCTTCCTCCCGGAAAGTCGAGTTGAAGACGAAGGTCAGGAAGTTTCCGCACCGACTTGAGTCCGGGGAATGGCATACTCTGGTTGTCTGTGTCAGCGGTGACACACTGAGTGTTTCCATTGACGGCGGACACGTTGGTTCTTTTTCGTCCGCAGGGATTGCGCACCCCACGAAACGAACGCTTCGATTATCAGTGCCGAAGAACGCCGTTGTCGATGATGTGAAAATTTTCTCGCTGACGGCTTCGGCCGAGGCAGATTAGAGTCGTTTGCTTTTACATATTGTCGTGGACGCTACCGGCTTGTGGAAGTCGCAAAGCTGCTGTTGAAAAGCGTTGTTCGCGGATACAAGTCAGCATGAAACAATGTCGCCCGATCCAGACAGCCCGATATACAGGTATGGTCGGTAATCTGGTTGTTTTGTTTCTGATTATCTGTTGTCTTTCAGGATTGCTCACGCTCAGTTGGCTGAACTCCCGGAAACGTCTCCAGACCAGCAGTGCGTCTTCTTCAATTCGAAGCATTGGCTGGCTGGCTTTGGTGACCTTCGACAGCATGGGGCGAATGTGGCGAATTCGTTTCAGTAAGTCAGCCACTTTTGGACACGTGTTACCCGAACAACGACTGATGACTGCAGCGTTCGTAAACTGAATTCTGCGTTCAAAATGCGGGCAACGGGATAGAGCGGTCGTGTGACGCTTCGAGTCTTCAAGCAGCCTGCTGTCATCGACGCCCCTGAAGTGTTAGAGTTTGCCGGATCACTCGCATTGAACGCGGAACTCGCGAACAGTGTTGCCCCGGTAACTGCTGCAACTGACTGCAAGAGAGACACACACAATGTCACAATACGCGAACTACGCTCTCGATTCGGATAGCTACGACACAACCAGAATTCCGGTTGGCCTCGATACGATTCTGGCCTGTCTTGCTCGGACAGCAACTCCACTCAGCCAACAGGTGCTTTTGGAGGCCGGCTGCGGGACAGGAAACTACCTGCATGCACTGCATCCCCACGTCGGTAGTCTTTCCGGCATCGACTTCAGCGAAGGCATGCTGACACAAGCTCGCCGGAAGCTCGACGAACAGGTTGGTCTCACCTGCGGCAGCATTCTCGATATGGCGTTCGAAGACGAGAGTTTTGATGGTATTACGTGTAATCAGGTGATTCATCACCTTGAAGAAGGGCCGAGTGCGGCCGATGATCCTTCTGCGTGGGAGCCGAGTCAGTTTCCAAACATGACTCAGTTTACCCGAGAAGCATGGCGAGTGCTGAAGCCGGGAGGAGCGTTCGTGATCAATGCCACGACACACGACCAGTTCCGTGACGGCTATTGGTGGGCTGCATTGATTCCGACAGCTGTGTCACGGCTGGTTTGCAGAATGCCTGACTTTGACCAACTGCAACAGATTCTCAGAGAAGCCGGATTTGAAATCGAGTCCGTTGAGCCGGAACTGCATGGAATACTCCAGGGGTCGTCATATCTCGATCCTGAAGGCCCACTCAAGGAAGCCTGGCGTGCTGGTGATTCGACATGGTCATTAGTCACGGAAACCGAACTTGCAGATGCTCAACATCGAGTCGAACAGATGAATTCTGAGGGGACGATTCAGGCCTGGCTTGACGAGCGAGAGCAGTATCGCTCGAAAATCGGACAGACGACGTTCATATGTGCACGCAAATAGACTCTGTTTTCTTTCGCGGTGACGGTTCAGGGAAAGCAGCGTGTGAGCAATGTTAGATCGAGAACGTTTTCTAACTCGATGGCTCACCCGAGCCCCGGACTGGCAGTTCGCTGCATACACCGTAGGGGCATCGTTCTCGACCTATTTCTGTATGTACGCATTTCGCAAGCCGTTTGCGGCCGCGACATACGATGGCTTTGAGACGTTTGTCGGACTGGATCTGAAGACGGCGCTCGCAATCAGCCAGGTCATTGGGTACACGCTGTCCAAAGTGATTGGAATAAAAGTCTGCTCTGAGCTGGACAGAGCCCATCGGGCGTTCGCCCTGCTGGTGCTGATCATTTGGGCGCAGATAGCGCTGGTTGTTTTCGCGGTCGTTCCGGCGCACTGGAAAGTGGCTGCAATCCTGTTGAACGGTCTTCCGTTGGGAATGATCTGGGGACTTGTGGTGCGTTACCTGGAGGGAAGAAGACTCTCGGAGCTGGTGCTGGCCGGTCTGAGTTGTTCCTACATCATTGCGAGCGGTGTCGTCAAAGATGCCGGTCGGACGTGGATGAGTGTCGGCGTGTCTGATGTGTGGATGCCCGCAGTTACAGGATTCTGTTTTCTGCCGCTGTATCTTGTCTCCGTATGGCTGTTAGATCAGGTTCCAGCTGCCTCAGCGGCCGATATCGCTTCGCGAACGGAACGGCCTAAAATGAATGCCGCGGATCGCACAAGGTTTGTGAATCAGTTCCGGCTGGGCCTGTTTCTTCTGTTCACGGTGTATTTCTTCCTGACCGCCTATCGTGACTTTCGAGACAACTACGGCATAGAGATTTTCAAGGCACTGGGCTATGCAGACACTCCCGGGATATTCACGCGGACGGAGTTTCCTGTGGCCGTCGGCGTCGTGCTGGCGTTGGCCGTGCTGAATGTCTTTCGAAACCACCGGCACGGACTCATCGCCGTCTACGTGGTGATGGCCAGTGGGTTGATGTTGATGACCGGGGCCACACTGATGCTTGATGCCGGTCTGCTTCAGGGACGTGAATTCTGGTGGATGGTGTTGGTGGGACTTGGTTCGTATCTCGTCTACGTTCCCTTCGGGACAGCGCTGTTTGAGCGACTCATTGCTTCCACTCAATTCCGTGGAAACGCGGTGTTTGCGATCTATATCGCCGATTCTGTCGGATACACAGGGGCGATTGCTGTGCAGATCTACAGAGATCTGTTTGAGCCAGACATCAATCGATTCGAATTCTTCCGTATTTTTACCTATGCATTTTCGCTACTGGGAATTGTCTTCTTAGTGGCCAGCTGTGTTTCGTTCCTGTCGAAAACACACCGCGCCCGCAATGATCGTCAGAAACGGGCGGAAGTTTAGCAGCAATACGCACCAACATGTGCGACCGAAGTGTGTCAACGGCCATTTTGGTGGGACGGCCAGAGACAGTAACCGTCGACTACTGCATATAGTGTCGTACTCCGATCATGTTGCGAAGACGGTACCACGTGCGACAATTCTGCTCGACAAGAAGCCCAGTGACGCCCTCGACAACCCGGTGCGACGACAGGGGCCACCTCTGGATCTTCTCAACACCCCACGGAACGTCGCGCCCTTCCGGCATCCACCGCAGCGTTAAACCATACGACATTGGTGAATTCGAGTTGGTTTCCGCCACGCACCTCGACGGAGACCGGCAAGAGCTGATCACCAACTTTTCATATATGCCGGCATGGCATAAGCCCGATCGCGGGTTTGTCGCATTCTTCACACGATATGGCTGTGCCGCACAACGCACCAGCTGTTTATTAGCAGCCCTGATGGAAAGAAGTGAAGCCTTTGGCGACGATCGATATTACCACGTCAGCGGCATCGGCAGGGCAAAGGTTGGGGCGATGTTCAACTATCACCCGAACCCTAAGGACGTTCAATTGGTGAACGAACGTGTACTATGTCAAATCCGCTGATAATGGTGCGACATGG
>Ga0315316_10000053_pt1 | contig 52496 bp, 48 predicted proteins | sample M160m3416metaG_FD_203702 | JGI IMG/M metagenome (GOLD analysis project Ga0315316, IMG submission 203702) | Ammonia-oxidizing marine archaeal communities from Monterey Bay, California, United States - M1 60m 3416 | ecosystem: Environmental > Aquatic > Marine > Intertidal zone | place: USA... | reverse complement strand
AGTTTATGTTATCATGAAAAAAAGTGTATGATTGAACAAAAAAATATAGGAGTTAATATGTCAATAAATGAAAAAAAAAATGATGAAAATGAAATATTAACAAAAGATGATAAGATTGATATTCTCATAAAAGAAAATATAGATTTTAAAAACATTATCTTGGATTTGGTGAAAAACAATAGCAATTTTCAAAAGCAAACGCTGGATATGCAGCAGCAAAACCAAGATATGCAACAAAAAATGATTGATGTCTGTAAAACAAGCGGTACTAATAATTCTTACAATAATAATAATAGCCATAACAAGACCTTCAATATGCAAGTGTTTCTGAACGAGAAATGCAAGGATGCAATGAATATCATGGACTTTGTCAATTCGATGACACTAGAACTCTCGGATTTGGAAGATGTCGGCGAGCTCGGTTATGTAGAAGGCATTAGTAAAATCATGATAAGAAAACTCAATGAGATGGATGTCTATAAACGTCCGATTCATTGCAGCGATTACAAGCGAGAAGTCATGTATGTCCGCGATGATGATATATGGGAGAAGGAAAATAGCACTTATGACAAAGTACGGAAAGCCATAAAACATATTACGAAAAAGAATGGCGATTTGATGATTCCTTGGCGTGATCAAAATCCGCAATGCATGAATAACCGACATCGCTTGAATGATGTTTATTTGCGCATTATGAATCAGTCGATGGGCGGCAAAGGCGAGTTTGTTGACAGCGAGAATAAAATAATTAAAAAATTATCCAAGGCTGTTTACATTAATAAGGATTGTTAATTTTTAACGATTATCCAACATTTACCGATTTTCGTCATGTTTTTACATATATTACATTTAAAATATGTATATGGTTCAATTATAATACCATCAATATCTATATTTCTTTTATATATTGTAAATACTTTTTTATTAATATTATTTACATTATGCTCATTGTATATAGAATGACACCTAGAACATATTCCCATATTATTATAAGATAATATTTTTAATCACGATAACTTAAATCTTCATCATTGCTATAACTTAATTTGGAAATGTCTTCGTATGCTGGGGGAGGTGAGCGACTTGAATATGAGGGAGGTAAAGATAACTCGGTCATATCTGATTCCAACATAGGCGAAGATATGGATGAAACCGGCGAAATATAAGGTGAAGATGAAGATGAAGATGAAGATGATATATAAGGTGATGAAATTTGTTCTGGTTCAATATTTTCAATATCTTGTTCGCTCATAGATGGTGCTCTAATCGTAGATGGTGCTCTAATCGTAGATGGTTTGCTTGATGATTTTTTAACACTAGATATAGGATTATCTTCAATTTCTAGTTCAAGTAACTTAGATGATGTGTTTGGGAATAAGACTTCTGATTTGGGTCGTTGTATTGATTTTGCTTTTTGAACAACGACTGGTCTTGCAATAGCGACAGGCTGCTTACGCGCTGATTTGGGTCGTTGTATTGATTTTGCTTTTTGAACAACGACTGGTCTTTTTTTAATTTCCTTTAATTTTTTATCAAAAATAATATTTTCGTGTTGTTGTTTTTTTAAAATATTTTTTTCAATATTTCTACGATTGATAATATCTTCTTCAATATTTCTTAATTCTCTTAATTGTTGTTGTATTTCTTTACTATTTCCAAAAATTACATTTTTGCTCTTTTTGCTCTTCTTTTGGGTTTTGCTCTTCTTTTGGGTTTTGCGGCTCTTTGTGCTTTTTGCTCGCTTAGTTTTGCGGCTCTTTGTGCTTTTTGCTCGCTTAGTTTTGCGGCTCTTTGTGCTTTTTGCTCGCTTAGTTTTGCTGCTCTTTGTGCTTTTTGATAGCTTAGTTTTGCTGCGCTTAGTGCTTTTTGCTCGCTTGCTGCTTTTTGTGCGCTTTGTGCTTTTACCACGTTTAACATTTGATTTTGTGGGTTTTTTTTTACTGCTAGATTTATTTTTTTTAATCTTCCTTTTCTTTTTACCCCCACCAATTTGTATATCGGCCGGACATAATTTTGGTAATGACATTATATATATTATAACAATTTAAAAATAAATTGAAATGTATTACTACCTTATGTCACAATGTAAAACACCTATTCGAATGGAAACAAATAAAATGGAATCAAACGAAATTGATGTTGAAAACTACATTGAAGACCCTCATATTATTCTTGATTCTTGTTTTCGAGGAATGCATTTAAAACGTTTAACGGAGCACCAAACAGAATCTTATAATGATTTTATTCAATATCAGGTTCCCAGAACAATTTCAATGTTCAACCCAATTCATATTTGCTCCGAACAAGATTTGGATAAGGATGTTAACAAACATCGGCTTGAAATGTTTGTTAGTTGTGAAAATTTTAACATACATCGAGCACAAATTCACGAAATCAATGGTGCTACAAAAAATATGTTTCCACAAGAAGCGCGTGATCGAAATTTTACTTATGCCGGTGAAATGACAATTGATTTGAATATCAAGTTTGTGGTGCGAAGTGGTCCTATGCTAGAACAAACTCATACATTCAACAAAGTATTATCTAACATTCATATTGGGAAGATGCCGATTATGTTAAAATCTAGTATTTGTATATTAGAGCAATACAAGCACATTCCAAATAATGTAAGCGGAGAATGTCGAATGGATTCTGGTGGATATTTTATCGTAAATGGTTCGGAGAAAACAGTCATTGGCCAAGAACGCGCGGCAGAAAATCTTGTTCAATGTTTTAATATTTCAAAGAATAATAGCAAGTGGAGTTGGTCGGCAGAAATTAAATCGGTGCCTGATTATAAATGTATTTCCCCCAAACAATTATCATTAATGATTGCTACTAAAAATAATGGATTTGGAAATGGACTATGGATGCAAATTCCACGTTTAAAAAACCCGATGCCTTTATTTGTAGTGTTTCGTGCGTTGGGTGTTATTAGCGATGAAGATATTTGTAAAAAGATTGTATTAGATATTGATAATGAAACAAATGAAGTATTGATGCGTTGTATTCAAGCATCTATCGTAGAATCCAACAAAATAATTACGCAAGATTGTGCTATGAAACAAATCATAGGAAATATTATGTTTACAACCCACGCAGGAATTGATAAAGAAAAAAGTATTACAATGAAACGAAATTTTGCGTTAGAAGTATTGAATAATGATTTATTTCCACATTGCAGAACAACTGAACAAAAAATATATTTTCTAGGCTACATGACAAATTGTCTATTAAAATGTAGTCTTGGGCTAGAAAATGTTAGTGATCGTGATTCGTATGTAAATAAGCGGATTGATTTGACTGGAACTTTGTTGAATAATTTATTCCGAAACTATTTTAATAAAATGGTGAAAGATATGCAAAAACAAACTGTCCGAGAAATTAATACTGGTTCATGGCGGTCAACAAATGACTATGAATCAATTATAAACATGACAAATATTTATAAAATTGTAAAGCCTACAACAATTGAAAATGGAATCAAACGCGCACTAGCGACAGGTGATTTTGGTGTAAAGCAGGTGAACAGCAATAAGGTAGGTGTAGCGCAAGTATTGAATCGTCTTACATATATTTCAAGCTTGAGCCATTTGCGACGTGTAAATACACCAATTGATAAGAATGGTAAATTAATTCCCCCACGTAAATTACATAGCACATCGTGGGGATTTTTGTGTCCAGCAGAAACGCCAGAAGGAGGTAGTGTTGGTGTTGTAAAAAATCTTAGCTATATGTCTAGAATTACAATTCCAGGAAATAGTAATTCTCTTTATGATTTCGTAGAATCTTATGTTGTACCAATTGACAAATTATCAGAAAAAGAAAAATTCAATAAAGTAAAAGTATTTATAAATGGTTCATGGTTAGGTATTGTAAATAACCCGGTTGAATTATATCAATCATTAAAACAAAAGAAATATAAGGGTATCATTAATATTTATACATCAATTATCTTTGACATACGGCGAAGAGAAATACGCGTATGTAATGACTCAGGAAGATTGGTGCGTCCATTGCTCCGAGTAAAAAATAATAAATTAATTATAACAAAGGATATTATCGTGAAGCTACAGAAAAAAGAATTATCTTGGGAGGATTTATTCACAGATTGTCTTATCGATGAAAGTGTTCTTGAATATGTTGATGCGGCAGAACAAAATATGAGTATGGTTGCAATGGAGCCAATTCATCTAACAAAAACTGATCAATTTGTCTATAAATATACTCATTGTGAAATTCATCCAAGCACTATTTTTGGAATTTTGGCATCGTGTATTCCTTTTCCAGAGCATAATCAATCGCCGCGTAATACATATCAATGCGCTATGGGAAAACAGGCAATGGGAATGTATGTAACCAATTATGATAATCGCATGGACAAGACAGCATATGTTTTGACATACCCAATGCGTCCGCTAGTAGAAACTCGAGTGATGAATATGATTGAATTGAATAAAATTCCATCAGGGTGTCAAGTTATTGTAGCCATTATGACGCATACGGGTTACAATCAAGAAGATAGTATTTTATTCAATAAAGGAGCAATTGATCGTGGTTTATTCCAGGCAACAATTTATCATACAGAAAAGGATGAAGATAAGAAAATTCATGGAGACGAAGAGATTCGGTGTAAACCAGACGCATCAAAAACAAAAGGGATGAAGTTTGGAAATTATGATAAAGTGAATGATGATGGTGTTATACCAGAAAATAGTTTGGTAGAAAATCGTGATATCATTATTTCCAAAGTATTGCCAATTAAAGAAGCACGCAACGACCATACAAAAAAAATTAAATATGAGGATCAGAGTCGAATTTATCGTACAACGGAAGAAACCTATATTGATAAAAATTATATAGAGCGAAATGGAGATGGTTATAACTTCTGTAAAGTGAGATTGCGAACAGTTCGAAAACCAATTATTGGTGATAAGTTTAGCAGTCGTCATGGACAAAAGGGAACTATTGGAAATATTATTCCTGAATGTGATATGCCATTTTTGCCTAGCGGAGTGAAGCCTGATATAATTATCAATCCTCATGCTATTCCATCGCGTATGACAATTGCGCAATTGAAAGAGACGGTGTTGGGGAAAACATTATTAGAATTAGGTTTGTTCGGTGATGGTACAAGTTTTGGTAAATTTGATATAAAGGATATTTGCAAGGAACTACAAAAAGTTGGTTATGAATCAAATGGCAATGAGCTTTTATACAATGGTTTAACTGGCGAACAAATCGAAACATCCATCTTTGTTGGTCCGGTGTTTTATCAGCGTCTTAAGCATATGGTTTCCGATAAACATCATAGTCGAAGCATTGGTCCTATGGTAAATTTGACACGTCAGCCAGCAGAAGGACGTTCTAAAGACGGCGGATTACGTTTTGGAGAAATGGAACGTGATTGTATGTGCTCTCACGGAGCATCGCGGTTTACAAAGGAACGTCTATATGATGTGTCAGATGCATTCAAAGTTAATGTATGTAAGCGTTGTGGATTAATTGCGGCGTATAATGATAAAATGCATATTCACTATTGTAAAACATGCGATAATCGTTCTGACTTTGATTATGTAGAATTGCCTTATGCGTGTAAATTAATGTTTCAGGAATTAATTTCAATGAACATTGCGCCACGCCTTATTACATAATTTATTGTGTCGCATCATTTGCTTTATAAAGAACATAGGCTAAGAAGATACCAAAGAAGTTCTTAGAAAACAAATCTAATATGTTATACATTATATTTTTTATTTTATATGGAAATAGAGCAGCTACTCCATAAACTGCCCATACAATTGCAAAATACCAAAATATTTCACGTCCTTTATCACTATGAACTGCAAAATTAACATAAATTAAATAAAACATTAAAACAAAAGGTATAAACCCTATAATAGTTGTAAATAAATAAGAAAATACATTTTTTTCACCCAAATATCCAGCGAATAACATTAACCAGTCTAAAATAGAAACTTTAAGAACAATTTCCCAATTTTGTTTAAGTTCTGTTACAAAAGATTCACTTTGAATACCTTTTTGATTATCCCTCAAAAACATTAAATAGAACATAAACGAAATCAACATAGTCGGTGTTGTTATGACCCAATCATAATATCGAAATGGTGTAATATTTTTAATACTTTTAAAATTTGATATCATCCAAACATAAAAAGCACCTTCAATAATTTGAACAACTAATTCCATAATAACTAAATCATTAATTAAATAAAATGAGGTAGGAACTGGTAATCTAATTGCAAAAAAATCTATAATAGCAGTTATAATCTGTATAATAAGTGAAATAATTCCAGTTAAATAAACATGATTCATTTTATATATAGTATTATTAATTTTTTTATTTCTAATGTATATAAGATGTCTGGTTTTATTGGTGATTCATTTCCAAGTATGTTAGGTGGTGGTATTCCAGGTGGTCAACCTAAAGGAGGATTATTAGGCGGAGGTGCTAGTGGTGGTCGATCGGGTAGTTCTGGCATGGAAGGTGGAGGACAACGTGGTTCTACTCGCGCAACTTTAATACGTATGATGGGTAATACTACATTTCCCAACAATAATCCGCAAATTATAACGCCATTTAGACGTTATTTTAATCTGGGTGATACGGCTGGTTCGTTTAACTCTGCGCCGTCGCCTCTTTTAGGTCCACCTATAAATCAAGTTGGTGGAAATAGCATGGTATCGCGATTACATGCTAATGCTGGCGGAACTGCGGAAGGCAGCGCATTTTACAGCGGAAACCAAAAATTTGTTTCTGATAGTTCTGATTATATCAAATATAGAAAGTTATCGGCGAACAATAAGAATTATAATGACTCCAGTTTTGGTGGTGAGAATGGTTCTACTGTTAGCCAAGCACTTCGACGCGTAAGAAGCTAAGCGTATAATCAAATAAAAAATATGATATCACATATGAATTATTATTATGTGGAACAATTCTTATGTGGAACAATTCTTATGTGGAACAATTCTTATGTGGAACAATTCTTATGTGATTTGTTTTCCATAATGGCTTCTTTCATTCTAATATGTTTTGAAGTTCCCATTCGGTGATCTTGTTGCCCCTTTTGTTTTTGATCCTTTTTTGCTCCATTTTTGCCCTTGCGATTTTTTGGTGTATCGTGATCCATATTGTATTTATTAAGATGTGTTTATATTTTATAATATAAAAAAATAATTCAATTTTTTATATTATCTACAATTTACAGATTTATATTGTATAAGATTAATGTATAAAATTAATATATAAAATGAATTTTCATAAATACTTAATTGAGTTTCTTGGAACCTTTTTCTTTTTGTATGTCATTATTGCGATAGGACATCCTATTGCGATAGGTGCTGCTTTAGCAATTGCTATTTTTATTGGTGGTAAAATTTCAGGTGGTAATTTTAATCCTGCTGTTACTATTATGATGACTGCGGCAAAGAAAATGCCGATGTCTGACGCAATGCCATATCTTATTGCTCAAATCACAGGAGGTTTATTGGCACTTGAATTGTATAAACGCGTATAAATTTATACTGATAAAATTACCAATCCCATTTTAAATCGCCTTCATTATATTCTGCGCCTGAATAATCTAACCATTCATCTAAAGTAAAAATTAAAAAATCGTTAGGTAATGTATAATTTTTATATTCCATATCAGCACCATAAGATAACATTTCATAATAATGTTTTAAAGCATCTTCACTTTTCATAATATTCAAAAACTCTTCAATCGTATGAATTTCGGATTTATTTGCTCCAATACCACTATATCGAATATAAGGCATATTAATAAATATAATACTATATATTTAAATATTATTTGAATTTATTATTAGATTATTAGATTAATAAATTCAGATTTTATAAAAGTATCATATATAAATGAGTATACCTTCAGAAACAAATGGTTCAGGCGCAATTCCGCATAAACAAAATATACCGAACAATCAATCAAGTGTTGAAATGGGAATGCCATTTAAACCGGCACCAATGACCCAAGGTAATTTTTTTTCAATGTCACGTATGGCATATAATAGAAATGTTAATCAAAATGTAGATAGTGTAGGAAAAAATCAAGTTCCTGCATCAAAAAAATGGTATGGTTCTTCGTCGTCGCGTAGTAGTTCAGAACATATTAATATGAAAACAATTGAAGCAGCTGGAAAAGGAAGCACAAATCGGATAAATCCTGAATTGTTTTCTTTTAGTGGACCGGACCAAACAACAATTAAAACGGCTTTAGCGCGTTGTCGTGGAAGTGGTTCTGTTGCTCCTAAAAAAAAGGGCGCAATTTAAATATATAATGTTAATATAAATGGGTAAAAGTGGTGGACAATTAAACCAAGTTAGAAAAAGAAGACAATTAAATAAAATGCCTATGGAAATGGATGAAGAGTTTATGGATAATAATAATAATATGCGTATGGAGGATATTGATATGAATGAAATGCCTATGGATGATATTGATATGAATGAAATGCCTATGCCAAAAAATAATAATAATAATAATAATAATAATTTAGAAAAAAAATGTCCTCCTGGCTGTGTTCCTGAAAAAACAAATGAAGAAAAGGGAATAAGAGGTATTATTAATAATATTAAAAACGCACCTGAAGAATTAAATAAGGGGGTTAAAAAAACTCAAGATAATGCTTTAAATGCATTAGGCAATAAAAGCAATGAAATCAAAAATAACACACTTAGCGCTATTGGTGATTTTACAGGAAATATAAGTAAAAAAATGAATAAAAAGGTTTCAGAAAATCAACCTAAACCTAAATTGAATTTAGAAAATAACCGGGAAGAAGATATTACTATTGGAGGTGGAAAGAGAACTATGAAATATCGAAGGGGTAAAAAAAACGCCAGAGGTAAAAGAAGAACTGCGAAAGGAAAAAAGAGAAATACTAGAGGCAAAAAGAGAACTGCAAAAGGAAAGGGGAAAAAAAGAAACGCCAGAGGTAAAAAGAGAACTGCTAAGCGTAGATATTAAATTAAATATATATTAAAAATAAGTTATAAACCATAACAATTATTTTTAATATACAATTACTTTTTAAAAACCCTTTTATTTTTAAACATTATTTTTATAAACATATACAAGCCTAATAATCCAAGTGAACTAATATAAAACTTAATTAATAAATTATTCGGTAATTTACTATAATCAATTTTTGTCCCTTTGAGTGTAGTAGGGTCAGTTAAAGAACTTTTACTTTTCATACCACTAAATTCTTCAGTTGTTTCATCATCTATTTCTTTTAATTGTTCGCGTGATGGTTTTGGATTACCAGGAACCGAGAACCAATCAGGATTCATATACCTAATATCTTTATTAGTAACATACGCAGTAGCAACGCCGGTCTTATCATTTGCGTCGATGGTTGGCATTGTTATTGCTTGACATGTTGTAGCTGGTCCATCCGTAAATGCTGTTAATATTTTCATTGGATTTAATTGTGCTAAATTACTCATTATACCAGGCACTAAACCAGTAAATGAATCAAACTTAAGCCCATCACCATCTGATATAAAAGGCAGAGATCCATCTGGAACATTATTTATATAGATAGAACGTTTAACACTGTTTTCTGTCGCTTTGTCAGTACATTGAACTGGTGTTTCTACAAAAAATTTTGAGCCTAAAGGATGACCGGGATCACTCGCACACGCTCCTAATTGGCATTTTCCAGTTACTAATAAATCAACATATCCCATTAATCCGGCAATATCATTTGCTAATGCACTGAAATTCCCTGCTCCACTCATACCCATTTTCGATGGTTCTTTTATTTTTGAACTATAATCATAATCTACACCTAATACTTTTTCTTGTAATGATTCAGCTCCTCCTTCTTCTCCTGCCTGATTAAATTGACCTTGTTGTGACATTTATATTATAAAAATATAACATTTTTATAATAATATATATGAAGTATTTATAGTTTTTACTATTTAGTTTTTACTATTTACTTTTGTTGAGTTAAACCTTCATTTATTTTTTTACTTTTATCACTTAATGTGAGTAATAAATCTAATTTACCTTGTAAATCTGACATATCACCATCGAGTTTAAAATCTTTTATTTTATCTAATATTGCGTCTTGATGTTCTTTTGGAATTTGAAATGAGGTTAATGTATCTTGTGCTTTTTGTGTTACTTCATCTGTTTCTTTTTTATTAGGTATATTTTTTTTGGCGTTTGTTGATGTATTTTCCTCTTTGAATCCTTCTCTTTTTTCATCTCTTTCAGATAACTTTTTGTAAACATGGCAAATAATAAGTATTAAGAGTAAAAATATAAGAGTTTTCACAAGTATCATTTATATTATAAACAAAGTTTTATTTCTAAAATATCTCTCTATATAATAAAACAATGGCATTATTACCTATATCACCTTATATATCATGGAAAGGATTATCTACAAATAGCGCTGTTCCTTCAAATTCTAGACCTGATTTAAATGCGAGTGGACCTCAATTTAAAGCTCAACCAATTAATCATTGGCGTAAACAATTAATACCAAATGCGAATAGTGGAGGTAGAACTCGCAGAGCAGGAATTGGTATGCCGATGGATACACCAGGTGGGTCTGTTTATTTAGGCAATGTAAGCGCAAATACGAATTGTTTATTAAATAATACAGCGGATGCAACTGGGATAAAAGAAAATATTGTGAAAGTAAATGACACTAGTTTTACAAAAAATGACAATGGATGCTTAAGTAATACATGTAATCCTGAAAAAAATCGCATAAATTCAGCTACTACGATTGTAAGCAAAACATATTATAAAGATAGTAGAGCATATTTACGCGCTCGTAATCAACTATATGACCAAAAATTGACGGCGTTGCCTGTTTCTACAATAACGTATTTAGATGAATCAAATAATCTTCTTTATCCTACCGATTCACCTAATGGCCCTCAAGTAAGACAAACGGAAAATTGCCCTACAGGGACGACGTGCCAAACCATATATAAACCGAATAATACACAATATTCGCAACAAGGCGCAGTTGATAGTAGTTCAAGAATTGCTCGCTTAAAATTAAACACTATAAATAAAAATGCGGCGTCTTATAAAGAAGTGTTTGGAACAACTGCATCTAAATATACCGGAGCATCATCTACGCCATATTTCTTAAAATCAAAATATCAAGTGTGTGTGCCAATGAGCGCGACTGGTAAAAAAGTGACTTGCCCTGCTTAAATATAATATATGTAAAAAATTATTATATATGTAAAAAATTATTATATATGTAAAAAATTATTATATATACAGAAATAGTATATATAATATAAATGAATCAATATCAAGAAGTTTTGTCAGTACATACATTTCCATTATCAAATAGTGGAAGTGGAACAAGATTTATGGCTCGTCCATTACAGCAATGGCGTAAGCAATATCAATCCACTTTAGCTAAAAATAGAAACGCGTCAGTTGGAATGCCAATGGATAGACCTGGTTCTAGTAATCAAGTCAGTTCAAAAACAATTCAATGTAAAACCTGTGATGGTTCGGCGACATTAAATACTGATATTATCAATGATACATCTGCGTGTACCAGTTGTAATATAATAAAAAGTAATACCAAAGTATCAGACACTGAATATAAAGACACGTCGTCATATTTACAATCTCGATGTTCTACGTATGAACAAAATACTAGTACAAGAAGAAGAAGTTCAATCAATTATTTTACAAATGAAGGAACTCCTATAAATCCTTCTGATTCGCCTACTGGAACACAGGTATACGAAACAAGTAAATGCTTTATTAATCAAAATAGTAATAATCAAAATAATAATAATCAATGTAATAAAACAATTTATAAACCAAATAATGTTCAATATGCACAGCAAGGTGGTGTTTCATCTGGCTCGCGCATTTCTAGATTAAAATACAATACATTGAATAATAATGGAGCAGCTTTTAATTCAGCATCAGGCGCACTAGGGTTTAATACTGGCCGTTATCAAACTGAACCTAGTCCTTCTTATTTTAATAAAAATAAACCACAAAAGGTCGTTTTCCCCAGAAAAAATGGAGCAAATAATCATTGTCCTTCTCCATCCTCATCCTCATTATCATCTACAGATTATAGTATGTGTATGCTTGAATAAAATAAAAAAGATTTTCATCTCTCTTTTTTTTTCCTCCCTTATAATTTATTCAATTTCCCCAAAAATACTTACCTATCTATTCTAAATCTATCTAGTCGTTTTCGTTGACATCGAAGCCGTGCTCGTCGATTACAACACCATCACCACCGCATTCAGTAGTTTCCGAGATGTTCATCGTCTTCATTTGTTCTTCGAGTTGAATTTCCTCACACGAAATGAGGCGAGGTAGGTCGTCGTCGTCATCACTTTCATCGTCCGAGATATCTTCTACATCGTATTGCATCGTCGTCGTCGCTTGTTGGACCTGCTTCGCTTGGGCCTGCTTCGCTTGGGCCTGCTTCGCTTGCTGCTGCTCTCGCAAGTTAGTGTAAATCTTGTGAATGCGCCAGCGGATAGAGTTAAGAGCCTTCACTACCTTGAAGGTCGAACTCCCCCAGAAGAGAAACATTTGATTTACGCGGTCGTGCCAGATGAAATCCACTTCACACAACGTTGTAGTCATCTTGAAGAAGTGTCCATCCTTGCCGATAACTTGGCGCGTGACATCTGAGTCTGGCGGAGCTGGAATGTAGCCAAATGTAGTGAAATGTTTCTTTTCATGGCGAAGACGCAATGTTTCCTTGAAGCGCTTGATGTTGTCTTGAACAGGGCCGGCGGCGGTCGTGGTGATAATATTTAAACTATTCAAATGGCCCATGACATTATTACTGGTGCCTTGCACCAAATCGTATTTCATAGGCGGAACCATAATTTGTTGTTTTTGTTGCGAACTCTTTTCGCTCTTATCAAAATTAGAGGTAGGCATAGATGCTGATCGAGACATAGTTGAAGAACTCATATTGGCTGTTGGTTGGTTGGGGGTATCATTTGTAGAGTTCTACAAGTTATTTTCAATTTTTTGCAAAGTCATAGTAAAATCCAAATACTTTCGATACGAAAAAAAAAATGAAAAAATGAAAAATGAAGAAGAGAGAAAGAATGAATATAATGAAAATAAAAAGAAATTATATATTATTAGTATTAATAATGCCAATAACATATCGAACCAAAGAACAGCGGATAAATGAAGTGAAACCAATTATACAAAAATTATCAGAACTGAAAATTAAAGCATCTGAGCATGAAGAGATACGTGAACTATTACAAAAAATACAAGTGTATATACATCAAGGCGAGAGAATAGAAATAAATATTCCGTTTCCAATCGCAGATGTAGATATAGTGGGTGTGTTGGCGACTGATGTAAAAGAACGTGTATACATGAAATTTACAAGACACAATGATTAATTAATCTCTCTCTCTATATGTATATATATATATATATGAGTTATTGGAACCTCGATAAAGATATTTGGTGGGTTAGGCATGGCGAATCTAGTAGTAATTTGCATGAAAATGCAATAGAAGATCAGTATAAAGATGATAATGTAGAAAAAAATTTCCAAGCAATGAGAAACGAATATAAACGTATAGAAAATAATAATTATAATTATAATGAAGACGAAATTTTAAAATATAATATTGAGAAAGGAATTGAAATTTTAAGAGAGAAATTTGAAACTTTAGAAAAAGATAAGGATTCTAAGGATTCTAAGGATAAAAAAGATTTAGGAAAAATGATTTCTGTATGGGATGACGAAATAGAAAATAATAATTCATGGAGTGAAGAAACAGAAGAACGAGGAAAGATAACATATAAACCTCCAACAAGCTGGTTATTTACACCAACATTATCTTATGCTGGAATTTTACATTCAATTGAAGCTGGGAAAAATCTTTATGATAAGATCAACACATCAGCTGAGGATAGGAGAAATAAAATTGAAGGTGGTGCGGGATTAATGAACCCAAATAACGACCATGAAAAAACGCTTATTTTTATTACATCTGCATCCGTAAGAACAATTATGACAGCAATATATACATTACTCTCATATAACGAAGAGGTGGAGAACAAAAGAAAAGGAAAAAAAATAGAAAAAATATATGTAATGCCATATATTAATGAACAAACAAATGGGGCTGGATGCTGTAAAGAACCTAATTTAGACAGAGCTAATACAGGTATTCCTTCTCATTTATTACAAAAAGTTATTAAACTGATTGCGGAATTTGTTGCCTCCCCAAATATTGAAGGTGTTGTTCTAACATCAAAAAATGTTATTGGTATGATTGATACAGGATATTATATGGACGCAGAAAAGAATGATAAAGAATTTTATGATAAATCAGATCTTGAAAAATTTGTGGGCGTTTTTAACACATTTAAAACAGAAAGAGAAGAATACGATGACACATTTTATAATAATAATAGAGTAATAGCATTTACTCATGGAAATTTTATTAATCATAAATTGAGAAAGCCATATTTGGAGAGTAAGGGAGAAGAAGAAGAAGAAAATAAAGAATACTACAAATTGAATGTTTTAGGAGGGCCACATATTTTTCCAAATAATTGTTCTGTTTGGCCATTTTCTATTGAAGAAGAAGAAGAAGAAGGAGAAGAAGAAGAAGGAGGAGAAGAAGAAGAAAAAGAAGAAGGAGAAGGAGAAAAAGAAAAATATAAGAAAGAAGAAGAAGAAAAAGAAAAAGAAGAAGAAGAAGAAGAAGGAGAAAAAGAAAAATATAAGAAAGAAGAAGAAGAAAAAGAAAAAGAAAAAAAAATTAAAATCAACGCAAGTTATCCATATATGAAAGAAATAAAAAAAAATATAGAGATAAGAAAAAGAGAAGAAGAAAAAATAGATGAAGAGATAGAGGAAGCGAAGGGAAAAGGAGAAGATATCAAAGTCATAGAGAAGAAAAAAAATGATATTGTAAAAATATTTATCCCATCTATAGCTGGTGGCGGTGTAAGATCTGGAAATATTATAACACCTAAAGAAGAAGAAGAAGAAAATAAAAAATTTGCTACATTAACTGAAGGTAATCTTTGTAGAGAAATAAATGATTTATACCCTAAAAATCTTTTTCACTCACTTAATGTAATTAAAAAACAACTTGCGGCTAAAGGTGTTAAAGGTGGTGGAAAGAAAGGACGTAAAACAAAACGTCGTCATCGTCGTAAAGTGACGCGTAAAATTAAACGTAAAAGTTCTGGTTCTAATAAAAACCGCACACGTATTACACGACGCAAACGTATTACAAAACGTAAGAAATATATAAAATCATAATTATTTAAAAAACAATATTATCGCTAATCCATTTTTGTATTTTATTATAACTGGGTGAAAGCATTGTATTAAGACCTTGTAAGTAAATATTATAATGTTCAGGATTTTTTTCTAATAAAATTAAGGATTGATATAAAATAATATATTCATGTGAAGAATATATATTACGTATATTAATAAATATATCATCCATATTATTACTTGTGGTGTTTAATCCGTGTCTTCTATTAATTTCAGTTTCTTCGTGGTCGGTCAAAAGATTTGGCTTATCCAGTAAGACGCGATATAATTGTAAAGTATGTAATAAAGCAGGTTGTTCTGTTGTAGAATAGGTTTGTAATAATTTATCAATACCTCGTTTACTTAATTGTATTAACAAGTCAAACAAATCACAAAACTCATCTGATTCGCGTTTCATAAAGATATAAAATTTATTAAATCGAATAATCGCATTAAAAAGGAAAAACAAATCTTCTTTTCCATCATGATTATAAGAACGCAATAAACCTTGAAACCATGTTGGTTCTTGTATAGAAAGTAAATTATTAGAAATAGTTAATTTACTGCCTTTGGGACAAAAAGAAATTAAAGCAAGCTGTGTTACTGCTTGTAAAGGTTCTAATATAATATCAAATCTTTCTTTTTTTCTTTCTCCTTTAATAAAATTATATAAATGTAAATATTTATCCATTAATAGAAAATACATATATACCTTTATGTATTTTCATAAATTATCTATATAATAATGCATAAATCCTAGAAAAATTATGTAATCTTTCTAGTAATGCTGTTAAGAAAAATATTATTATTTTGTAAAATAACATTATATGGAATATTGTATTTCTGACACCAAGTAATACATTTTTGTATATTTTTCTTTTTCATATGTTCAATTTTATCATATTTATTAGCATTGTCAATCAAATAAATCGTTGATACAATGGAATCAATCTGCTGCTGTCCTAATATAGAATTATATTCTTCTACTTTATTTGTAAAATAATAGGGCAATTCAAAATTGAATAATGTTCCAATAATAGATTCATTGGTTAACAAAATTTTATAAAATATTTTTACAATATCAAATGTATTTATATTGCGAAATCCTTTACATACAATATATTTTTCAGAATTTGCAATACGGCTTGTATTGGGTTTGATAAAATAGACATTTTCATATAAATTTGACAATAGGTATAATAAGTCAAGAGAAAAACGTGTAAAAGTATCATACATTTTTAAAATAAAGGTTCCGCCGTGTTTTTGCATAGCAATAGCGAATGCAATTTGACACATTATCAATCGTGTGCTTATTTGTTCCTGATTAGGATATTGCAATGTAAAATCAAACCCTCCATCACCGGTGATAAGGTCCATTTGTCCGTTATATTTATCATAACAATATTTTAAATTTTCTGCTTTAGTTAGGTCTCCATTTCCTTCAATTCCTTTTTCAATAATAACATTAGGGTTATTCAATAAAAAATTCTTACTTTTCTTCCATCCAGGCACATTATGATTTACATCATCAATTAAGGTCATACCATAATAAATATCTTCACTATTTTTTCTCACATAAGCAAGGGCTTCAATAAAACCGCCTGGTCCTTCGGCCAGATGAAAACTTTTACATGAATTAGAAGGCAATATATTAACGACTGATAACATATCACATATTTCTATCATTTTAAAAAAGGATCTAGAGATTGGTTTTAAGGTGGATATAGCTTGTTTTGAATTGGGAATGATTGAATGAATGTATTCATACGGATTTGTATATTTTTTATATTTATCCCATTGTTCTATACGATTATCAATCTGTTCCTTTATTATACTTAAATATTTATACAATGTTTTATTAATTAAAATATCATCAGTGTTTATTTCATCATTTATTTCATCAGAATTGGATTGTATTTTTGATTTATATGGTTTAAATAAATTATCAACTTGTATATGTTTACCTAATTGATTATTGTATTGAATTCTAGGTAGTAAAAAAAAACTCATATAATATTATGATTAATATTAATCATAATATGTATTTATGTGGTTATTGTAATTATTAATTATAATTTATTATGTGGTAGTTTCCTTAACTTTTTTATTTATTTTTAAGGTGCGTTTAAGTTTTACTACAGATTCCTTTTTGGACGACATACTTTCTTCAGGAATAACAGATAATTTTTTTGCAATAGGTCCTGGTGCCGCTGCCGCTGCCGCCTTTGTCTTTGTCTTTGTCTTTTCTTCTCCATCATGTTCCTTAGTATTTTTTTTAGTAGAAACCTTTAATTTACGTTTAACAAGATTTTTGGGTCTAAGATGTTCTTCGCTAAGAAGAGTAACATCATTTGAAACAACATCAACATTAGCATCAACATTAGCATCAACATTAGCATCAACATCAACATCGACCTCAGTTTTATCCTGTAAATCTAATGAAACCTTTTCAGTATTACTAATCTTACGTACTTTTTTATATATAAAATACCTATTTAGAAATGAAATTGTTCGTTCGCCATCACTCATGAATTGAGCTTTATCGTATGAAAATGCACGACTATTAGTTTTATTTTTAATTTCATCATTCATCTGTTTGAATAAATCATTAAACAATCCAGTGCCACTAGTGATTTTTGAATTTAGTTTTTTCAATTCTTCGTCTCCAACCAAAACAAACCCATAATTTTCTAATATACGTGTTAAATAAGTATAATTAACTAAATATTCGCGTATAGTTTTGTTAATAGATTCTTGATACACGTCAATAGAATAGCCAAGACATGATTCATCATCATTTAATTCTTCATTACTATAACGTTTTGTTAATTCCCATATTATTTTTTTATCACCAGTAGAACGGTCTGTATCCATAATTACTTTGCTTTCATTTTCTGGTATATTTTTAAGCATATTGAATATTTTTTGTCCATCATAACTAGTTCCAATAAAATAACCACCTTCTTTGGTTACTTCAGATACATTCCGTAAGAAATTATGCAATGTTTCTTGATTTTCAAACATATAGTGAATCGCAAATTGAATAGAACAAATGTCAAACCCTTCAGACGCAACACCATATTGTTTATAAACACCTTGTCCTAATAATTTTGCGTCTTTCGGTCCTTGTCCGAACACTGCGCGTGTAATCTGTTTATCTTTGTCAACTAAAATACCATTTGTATTGCGAATATTAACACTTGAATTTCCATTGACAAATAATGCTGATGGCATAACTCTGTATTTTTTACGAAAAGTCAGATAGCGAGCATATGCTCCATTCAATCGATTTTGAATATTATCACGCGAAATATCAACACCAAATACAAATTTAAGTTTTGTATCAATCCATTTCGGCCAATCGCCGCCTTTTCCAACAGCTAAATCAATTAAAGTATCACCTGGCTTAGAAATACTTTTAATCAATGATGTTTTTACATATAGATTATGAAAATCACGAAGAGACCCTGTTTTAGTTGCTCCACTGACTTTATTATAATACACATCATCATCTCCTAATTCTTCCGGAATATTAGACCCTGACATAATCATCATTTGGGTAATTGGTTTATGAATTGAATGCCAGTTACTATTGGCAACGTGATATGCATTTCCAAACATTTTCTCTCCACCCATTAATTGTGCGGTTTTATCATAACGAACACGCAGAGGAATCCATCTCCATTCAGGTTCACGTGTTATATCATATCTAAATTCCACAATCATATTGTCTTGAATAATATCATTTTCTTCACTTAACATATTTTTTTCATTTTCAACATTACCTGATAATAATAGATTACATATTCCTGCGTTTTTATCACTTGGATTTGTGGGATAAAATTGTTTGGGCATATAACTTTTTTGTCTATCTCGTTTTGTTTCCTCGTAATTCAAATAATCTGGCACTTTATCTTCAATCGCATCTTGATAAGGATTTATAAAGCCGTGTTTATATTCATCAAAGCCTACTCGAAGCGCCAGTGTTTTGTATTGAGGAATTTGAGTTGATGTGCTCATATCGGTGCCGCTTTGAAACATATTCCCTATAAATTCATCTCCATTGTCGTTCTTTTTGACTGATACCAAAAAGTCAATTGTATTATATTTGACAGGTTTCCACTTGAATGAATGTTCCCACGTTATTTTTTTAGGTTTGACAAATTCTCCAATTTTATCTGACGCAACACCACGATTCATTGGTGTAAAGATTAAACCATCTGTTTCATATTCGAATAATCCGTCATGCTCTTTTGTCAAAATAAAAGTGCAGCCTTGAAAAATGGTTTGTGTATCCGTTGTATTATAAAAACGTTTATTTGTAATTCTTAAAGGGATGGGTGAAGATTCACTTATAACAGAAACTGCGTTTATTTTTTTTATTATAGATTCCATAATAGGTAAACGATAATTTATCTGTACATCATCTACATTTGGTGGAATAAATGCATTAGACCGGACATCTTCTCCGGCAACATAGTAGATATCAAAAGCAGTATATAAATTGATGAATTTCTTTTTCTTATCATATAAGATATGTTCTCCATCTAATAACGTATTCCATATTTCTTTATTTTTTGATAATGTGCCAGTAAACTGAATATCCATATTCGTATTAATAAAATATATTTTTCCATTTGATGAAATAAATAATAATTTACGATCACCATCTGCTTTATCAGTAACTGAATAATTTTCACGAATATTAGGAGAAGATGCATCGGAATTAATCGGTCTTATATTTTCTAATTGAAGTGTAGTTGATGATGGTCCAACAAAATTCGATGAAGTAATTTGTTCTTCTTCGTTGTATTCTTTTCCCCATAATAATTTCATATATTCTTGTAAAACATCATTTTGTTCAATAAAACCGATAGGATAATTTGTTTCTTGTATACCAGAAAGAACGTATTTAATAATTGGTTTCAAAACATTATTATTTAATATATCAGGTTCATTGTACGGAGTTCCAATACCAACTAAACTATTAATAGACTCTATTTCTACTTCATATTTTTCAAATGCTTTAAATACACCTGAATCATGTATATTATATTCCGAGTTGTAATGTTGTTTTACAATACTCATATCAATCAGAACAGGAAAAGAAGGATGGCGTAATTTAAAACGATTTAAATATCTAAATCTTTTCTTTTGATCAGCCCAGCTATCAAGCATTGTGCGAATTCTTGGATCATTTTTTTTAAGACGTTTTTCTTTACTTAAAGAAATACGAAAATTAAAATCATCAACATCTACAGAAGAAGGGTTTTCTTTATTTCCAAAACGAGATTTATGAGTATAAGAAACACCGGTTTCTATGGTATCAATACGATTTGTTTGACAATATTTCCGAATATTTTGTAAACCATTAATTTCGGTTCTAATGTCAGATTGGCGAATTGTACGAGTTTTTTGGTCAGTATATTCATTTTGAATGCGAAGCAAATAAACATTGGTATCAATTGTGAAACCAAGCGATAATAGTTTTTTAATAATATTATTATAATTAATTCTTGATATTTTATTACCAAGTGTACCAAATTTTACTTCTAATTCCATTTCTTCGTCAACATCATCTTTTGTAATATTATCCAAATATTTTTTTAATAAATTATTTTTCAACGCATTAGTATCTCCTCTGTTTGTGCCTACTCCTCTGTTTGTGCCTACTCCTCTGTTTGTGCCTACTCCTCTGTTTGTGCCTACTCCTCTGTTTGTGCCTACTCCTCTACTTTCTCTAGATTTATACGTAGTTCTATTAATATTAGGTTTGGCTGATACAGCATTTTTACTATCCGCCATGTTTTATTATATAAATATAGGTGATAATATTTATATCATCTTATTCAATTTTAAAATAAATATATCTAGATATTTTCTAGATATAAAAACTTTTCTACAATTTTTCTAGTATTTCTTCATATAATTGTTTCTTGGTCTTAGATTTCATTTTATCATTAACCTTCTTTTCTGTGGTAATATCTAATTTTTCGCATATATCGCATAATTCTTTCGATGAGTACGATGATGGAGCATTTAATGGTTTTTGTATATTTGAAATAAACCAATATTCATTTTTTACTTTAGTTAAATAATCATTTATTATGGTTTCATTATCACTATCTTTATTTTCATTAGAACACCATCTCAACGTATCTTCTTTTTTTTCATTTTGAACTATAACGCCCTTTTTCCCATTTTCATTGGAAACCAATTCACAATATTTACGCCCATAAACATATGTAATAGATATATCATGAATCAGGCAAAGAGCATATAATCCTTTAATTGTAATCGTTTGTTTATTAGCTAATTCATCTTCTAATTCAGTGCGTTTTAATTTTAATTCCTTAAGTTTATCTTTAATCGTTTTAAGTTTTTCTACAGCTTCTATCTTAATTTTTTTTTCGACTGAAAAAAAGGTTGAGTGATTCATTTGATACTCGTCATATCCTTTCAATATGATATAAAAACACCAAAATAATTTATCCTTTTGAAAAGGTATAAACGAATTATTTATAGTTTGATGTTTCAATTCATTTTTTTGTTCTGGTATATCAAGTGGCTTTGTCGCTGGCTTTGTCGCTGGCTTTGTCGTTGGCTTTGTCGCTGGCTTTGTAATATGATGATGATGATGAAATCCTTTTTGCATATTTTCATCAGAAAACATGTACTGATTCATGCTATTAATTAGTGTACTTGTTTCAATATTAATCATTATCTAATGGTATATAGTATAATGATTAAATCTTTATTATCTTTTCAAGTAGTAAAAAAAGACTTTTCTATATTATTTTTCTCACTTTCAATCAATTTTAATTGAACTTGTTGCTCATCAACATATTTTGTATATGTTTCTAATTCATTAATTACATTTTCAGGCAGTTCAGTTAAGTTAATAAAAGTTCCATTATTATTTTCATTCATCATAATAAAAGAAAATTTCTTTAAAATTCTTAAAATTTCAATTTGATGATATTTTTGCATATTTTCAATACGTTCTTTCAAAGAATCTAATGATAGCATTATTATTTATTTACAAATTGTATTTATATTTGTATTAGTATTTATATATAAATTTTATTATTATTCATTAATTGTGAGTTTAGGTTTAGATTTTCTGATTTTTAATAATGATGTTTTTTTCTTTACAATCGGCTGTGAAGGTTCTACATTTAATTGAGACGTTGGTTCTTCATCCCCATTTTTTTGTTGTAGTTCAATATGTTTATTAGCCGAAGTTTCTTCAATGAGCTGAGCAATAATTGAAATATAGGTATCATTCAGTTCAAAGCGTTGTCCAATAACTCTTACATTAATATTATCATTTTCTTTAACTTGTGAAAACAATTGAGATGAATAATTATGATCACGAGCAATAAATATAACAACAGGGGACGGCGTATCTTTTACTTCTGCCCGAATACCTGCTTTATTAATGTGTTTGGCAAAACAATTAATTTGCATTCCTTCTACTGGAGAACATACATAACATTGAAAAACGACTTCAAATACAATATTATTGCTGCTTACTAGACCACTTGAAAATGTAATAATTTCAACGGAATTAGGTTTAATATACCCTTGTACTATACACTTCCCTTCAATTTCTGACGCAATGACCTTTTCTAATGTTTCTTTTATATTATTACCGACATTACCAATACCAACATGAACCTTTTTATTAATCATCATTAAAGTATAGAGTGATTGATTTGAAGAACTTATTTTTGGTTGATTTGTCTTCAACATTATCGACATCTTACTATTAATTAATAATATTATTTCTAAATCGTTATTCAATTTTAAAATTAATAATATTATTTTTTATAGATTTTTTTGGTTTTAATAGCAGATGTATATTTTTCAATGTCGGTTAAAACAGCTTCAGGTGGAGTTAAAAACCAACGTTTTTGGTTTTTCCTATCCTTATCAAAACTACGTAAATAAAATTCTTGAATAATACAAATTTCTCTTTGTGGTAATTTTGATTTTTTATTATCTATTAAATTTTTATCATTAAATTGGTTACTACCAACAATAGTGTTTAATATATCAATTGATTTTCCTTTATTAGACATTTGGTCACACCTCGCGCCAGCATCACGTTGATTTGTAATATTTTTCAATTTAAATACTACATATTCCTCATTTTTAAAATTATTCATGAACCCAATTAAATTATTTAAATTAGATATAATATTTTGTTTTTTATTACTTATTGTCGCATTCATATCTTTAATATCTTCTGCTTCCGCAATAACCCATTTATTTTCTGGATGTTTTACAATAATAACTTGTTTTTTCTTATCTTTCCATAAAAATCCTTTTATATTTTTGTCTCCATTTAACATTTGTGATTGGATGTATTTTTTTACATATTTTATTGATTCAAACTTATCATAACTATTATTTTCGTATATATAATTTAAAATAGTTATTATGTTATTAATTGATAGTTCATCTATTATGTGTTGTATAACAAAATATTTTAATAGAGATTCATCAAATTCATATTTCATCATAAAATCAATGGCGATTCTAGTATGCATATACCAATTTTTCTCTCCCTTAATTATAATTTGACTTGTGGTAGCAGTTTGATATTTTGTATTTATATAATTTACAATGGCATCGGCATCGGCATCCGCATCGGCATCGGCATCGGCATCGGCATCGGCATCGGCATTATCTATTATTATATTTTTCACTTCCTTACCCTTCTTCGCTATTTGAGTTTTTTCCTTTGGTAAATTTATAATAGCCTCATTTATTTTTATATCTTTTGGTAATTTTATCAACACTTTATCATGTTTTAATTCTAATGGAGTGGACCTATCATAAATACTAATATTTTTATTCTTTAATTCGATGGGTTGAAATAAATATAAATCATCAATATTTATTAAATTTCCTGTACGTCCATATTTATCGATAATAAATTCATTGTTTTCAATTAATTGATGTAGAGCTGCATTAATTTGCACTAATGGATATGGTTTTAAAGTATTCAAAAGAGTAATTAATTCTGTTTTTTTATAAAAAAATCTCTCTTTCATCAATTGTTTAATCTTATGTATCAGTTTATCATTGTTCATCATTATAAATTCTTCATTGTAAGTATCCATTCGTACATCTTCCTCTTTTATTTCTTTCGTAGGACGACAACTAAAAGAACATGATTCCATATAATCACACATAGATGAATATGGTTTGTCACCTATTTTATAATTTTCTAATATAGTTCCATTTGATAATTTAAGATTAACTGGTTTGACATTATTTTGTTCCATAATTTCTTCACTAAAATTAATTTGAGTATTATTTAAGATACAATCAACTGATATTTCTTTTAATGAACGACTAACATTACCAATAAGGTTTGCTTTCATCTCTGCAAGACGATATACATACAAATCTGCTGTTTCTTCCTTTACATCATCTCTCATTAACGAACCATATAAATATAATTCAACATTTCTTTCATTGAATGGCAATGCTTTATGACTGCAAGTTCTAACGGCTCTTCCTATAATCTGTTCTATACGATTCATATTATACCAAGGTTCAAGAATATGAACTTGTCGTATGAACTTTAAGTCCAACCCTTCTGTTCCTGTCTGAGAGATTAAAACAACCTTTACCTTTTTTCCATCAATATTATCATCATTCGTAGCCATTTTAATATCCATTTCAGGGTTGGGTGAAAATCCTTTATCACCAGTAATCATTACATAATTAAATCCATTGCGTTTATTTACAGGTGGGGGGTCAAAAAGTGAACTAACATTCCCCGCGCGAGAAAATCCTAGTTCTTCTAAAGCCAATGCTAGTGGCACTAATCCAGCATCAATATATTGCGAATAAACTAAAATAACTCCGTTAGAATTTATAGTACGATTACAAATATTTTCTATCTTCTTACTATATTTCCCAATTTCATTAGGAGAAAATAAACGACCATATTTTTCTTTGGCGCTTGGTATATAATCAAATTTACTACGAAAATGATTTTGATCCTCATTAAATTTCATAATTCGTTTTAATCCATTTCCTCCAACCAAATCTAATGAATTAAACGATGGAGATTCATCATTTAATCTCTCATCTGGATAAATAATATTCAATGCTTCTAATGGTTGTTGAAGCATTGTATAGCCAAATGTTTCTATATTTTCCAAATTAGGCATTTGGTTATTCCCAATATGACCTTTTTTAATGCGCTCTATTATATAATTATATCCACGTTGTTGATATTCGCCATTTTCAACTAAATAAAGAGAAAGATGTTTGATAGCATTTTCAGGTAATAATTCAGATGTTCCATTTAATTGTAATGTAGGATAAGAATGATTTATAAATGTATTATCTGGCGAAAAATCATTGGGCCATATGCGATACGGAAATGTGTATGGGTTTTCTCCTCTAACAAAAGATATATATCCGGTTGCTTTACGTTCTAATAAATCTTTTCCAGATTCTTTTCCAAGTTCGGCATCTTTAAAAGAGCCATCTTTATTAAATACATCTTTTGCTTCTATTGTAGCTCGCCTATCATTTATATTCATTAAATTTATGAGCCATATAATTTCCTTATAACTATTAAACATTGGTGTAGCTGATAATAATAATAATCTTAAAGTAGATACATTTTTTACTAACAGAAGTAATTTATCTGCGATATGTTTATTCTTATTGTCATCAGAAACCCTGATATTATGAATTTCGTCGATAATAATTAATCTATTATTAAATACTTTTGTTAAGTTATGTTTTATAATTTGTTTTATTTTTTTAGGATCAGTAATAGATGAATCCTTTATTGCGCTCTTACGAGCAATATAATTTGCAAACTCAACATATCCTGAAAAATAATAATAGGTATCAATAAGACGATTAATTTGTTTTATAACATTCTCTCTTGATAAACCTTTCATATTCATTGGATTTATCTCTTTTAAAAATTTATTTCCAATGCAAGCACGAATATTCCATAACCCATCAATTAGTTTTAGTTTTCTTTCATCGAAAAGTTGAACTCTAAAATTGATTTGAACGTTAGGCGAAGCTACAATCATTATTTTGCTGGTAATCCCCATTTGCATTATATAATCTCTCATTTCTTCCGCTACACTGATGGCAGAACATGTTTTCCCACTACCTAAACCATGATACAATAACAAACTATTATATGGTGTTTGAAAAGAAAGAAAATTTCTAACAAAAAGTTGATGAGGTGAAAGTTCAAAGTCAGAATTACACATTACTTCTGAATGTGCTTCTACATCGGCGTGTATTTCTCCATCATATTTATTGTCATTAAATTCTTTTCGTTCGGATATTTTGATATTAAATTGTGGGTCATTTAGGTTAGGGTATAAAAAGTCGTAATCTGTTTCATTTTCTAATAGTTCCTTTCTCTCTTGGATCTCTAATTCATTTTTTAATTTATTTTGTTTAGAAACGGGTTGTTCCTCTTCACGTGCTGGCTCAGGTGCTGGCTCAGGTGCTGGCTCAGGTGCTGGCTCAGGTGCTGGCTCAGGTGCTGGCTCAGGTGCTGGCTCAGGTGCTGGCTCTTGTTGTTTCTCTTTATTAATATCCGGTTTTATAGTAATAGGAACACACTTTTCTGTTTTTTTATTATAACGGGTACCTCTTGGGCATGGTTTCTTTCTAGTTTTTTTGGTTTTTACTTGAATTATATTATTTGAAGGTAAATCAATAGTTGATTCCATTATTATATATCTATATAATTTATATATAATAATATATTTTACATTACATTATAAAGCTTGTTATTTTCCAATAATGTATCTACACGTGTTAAAACTTCCTTTTTTTCTAAATTATAGGGTCTAATTAAATCCATTGTATCTTTATAAGTTTTCCATTCAATTTTACTTACTTCAGTATCTTGATATGAGGCTGATTTATTATTGCAATCTTCCATAAATGCAACATAATATTTATGTTTGTATGATTTATAATTTGAACCTGTAAATATTTCTTCAAATGGCATCAAATTATGAATGATAGTAACTGATAACCTAGAATAACCAGTTTCTTCTTCAAATTCACGTAAAGCACATAGTAAATCTTTTTCTTGGTTATTATGACGTCCTTTTGGAAACCCCCATTCAGTTTCTATCCAATTACTTTTACATTCAGAAATGATTGATTCTAATGAATATTCTTTTTCATTTGTTATAATTCCATTTTTTAATGATTCAAATTTATCTGCAGATATTTTTTCTTCACCTCTGTATTGAGTATTAATATCATCTCCCCATAATTTTTTCCATAATGTATCAAAATCTTTATTCAAAATACGATCTTGTTCATCTCTTGTCATTTCTGAAATAATATTAGAAATATACATTTTATTATATATATTGTATTTCCCTCGCATAAACTCAACATAACCAATACTATCTTTTCGTCTTATTAATAAATATTCACGTTTTCCTTCAGAATTTAGTTTAAATACAATCACGCCAACACTTGTAATCGGTTGCTTACATTGATAAAAAATATGCCCTTTAGTTCCACAATTATTACAATAATTATTATTATTCATGTCTAGTTACAATTATATGTTATATTGTAAATCTTTTTATATCATTTATTATAATGGCGTTAGATCCGGAAGTATGGGGGCCTTTTTATTGGTTTGTTTTGCATACAATCGCATTATCTTATCCAACTCACCCGAATGAAACAATTAAGAAAAAATATTATGATTTTTTACAAAATATGCCATTATTTTTACCCATATCAACAATGGGCAATAAATTTAGTGAATTACTTGATAAATATCCAGTTACGCCTTATTTAGACTCACAGCCTTCTTTCGTAAAATGGGTTCATTTTATTCATAATAAAATAAATGTATCGCTTGATAAACCTGAATTAACAATGGAAGATGCAATGGTAGCTTATTACGAACATTATAAACCAAAAGCAATTAAAGTAAAGGAAGAAAGAAAACGTAGAGAGAAATATGTGTTCTTTGGAATTATTATATTAATAACATTTTTAACAATTTATTTGTATAGAAAATAGAATTATATATATATATATATAATACAAATGCGTAGTAAAATTACGTATAAATATAATAAAAAACCCACAAAGAATACCACAAAGAAATATAATAAAAAATATAATAAAAAATATAATAAAAAACATGGTGGAAAAGCTATAGATGCTGGGTCATATGGTTGCGTGTTTAGACCATCTCTTAAATGTTCGGATAATGCGAATGAGTATAACCCGAATAATATATCAAAGCTTATGTATGAAGAAGATATCGAAAAAGAAATTGATGAAATGAATAAGGTAAAAAGAATAATAAATAATCTTCCAGCCGATAACAAAAAATATTTTTTAGTATCTGATACACATACGTGTTCACCATCTCAACTAGAAGATGATGATTTATCGACATTTGACAAAGAATGTAGTTTATTTACAAAAGAAGGAATAGATTCTACAAATGTTAATAATAACTTGGATAATTTAAGAATTTTAAATATGCCGGACGGAGGTATAACAATTGATGATTTTATAAGAAATATGTTAATGAGTGATAATAAGGATAAATATACACTTTTTTTAAAACTTAACAATTCCCTCATTCGTTTGTTGAAGAAAGGATTAGAACCTATAAATAAAAATAAATTAAATCATTTTGATGTTAAGGGTAATAATATTTTAATAACAAAGAATGGAGAATTAGCACGTTTAATTGATTGGGGGTTAGCTGGAGAAAATGATGGAAATACTATACCAAAAGAAATTATAGATCGTTCAATCCATTTTAATATGCCTTTTTCTGATATATTTTTTAATAGTTATGTTAAAAAATTATTACCAGAAGAATTTAAAAGACAAAAAGCATCCCCTGATTTTTTTAATAAAAAATCAGGACATAATGAATTAATGAAAATTATTGCAATAAAAATGTTAAATATAACACTTAATCGTAGTAAAGGGCATTTTGAATCTGTTCTTGGTATATTACATGATATTTATAAAATATACGCTGTAGAAATGGAACATGAATCAAGTAAAATAAATTATAAAATTCTTGAAATGAATACTATTATAGAATATATACAAGCTGTATTATTGAAATATGTAGATGATAATGGTATTTTTAATGATACAAAATATTTTTATGAAGTATTTACTAAAAATGCTGATATTTGGGGATTTTTAATGTGTTATACAGGTATTGTTGGAAATGGTGTATCATATGGTTCTGATAATAGTATTAATTATATTATTAATAAAAAAATTATAAATGCTATATGTAGAATACTTATTAGGTATTGCTATAGTTCTGAATTTGCTACAAAGCCAATTGATATAGATGAATTGGTAAAGGAGTTGGAATCATTAAATGCAATTGCAAGAGGAGAAGAAGAAAAATATAAAAGTAAAGCTAAAAAAACTAAAACTAAAAACCTTGATATAAGATATCCTACACCAGTAAGAAAAATACAATCAAACCAAAATAATGTTAACGAAAAAATTGGTTTTTCTGATATTACCGATAACCAATATAATATTGAACCAATTAGTGATGAATAAATATGGTATAATAAATATGGTATAATAAATATGGTATAATAAATATGGTATAATTAAAATAATATATTTATTATATAAATGAAAATAGAACTTCTAGTTATAGGAATAACTATATTTTTTGTTGTAAATACTTATACTGATGGTAAATATGTAAGATTATTGAAATCTTGGAAAAAATATTATCAAATGGGTGGAATAGCCTTTGTAGGTCTTTCGGTGTTTTTATTTACAAAAAAATATCCAGCGGATTCAAAAAATTTACTCACCCATGCGAATGGAATTATAAAGTATATGCCGATTGATAAAGAAGCAAGTGATATGTTATCTCCACTATTAAATTTGTCAAAGGATACTTTTGGTGGAGGTGGAGGTGGAGGATATGGCGCACAGGAGAGAAAAATAATGAATTCTGGAAGAATACCCAATGGCAATGGCAATGGCAATGGCAATGGCAATGGCACAAAAAATGTTAAACGTTCAGTAAGTGAAACCAAAAAAAAATATGTAGCAGCACAGCAAGGGTGGAATTGTGGTGGATGTAAAAAACAATTACCAGCATGGTTTGAAGTAGACCATAAAATAAGACTTGATAATGGTGGCTCTAATAATGTAGATAATTTAGTTGCTTTATGTCGAGATTGTCATGGTAAAAAAACAGCATTTGAAAATTTATAAAATAAAATTATATACTATATCTTATATCTTGTATAATAAAAAACTATTCTAATATTATACAACAAAAGTATGGGTATAAATGATATGGCAAAAAATTACAAACAAGGTTTAGGTAATAATGTATCTAGTTTAAATGATAAATGGGATAAACTTTCTAGAAAAGAAATCGATTTAAGTTTGATTGATCGTATAACTCGTAAAATATATGTTGATCCCAATCATTTGGCCAAATTGGAAATGGTACAATATATTTTATTTATTATATTAATTTATTATTTCAATCCATTTAATATAAATACCAAATTTCCAGCCTTTACAAAATTATTAGTATTAACTATAGCATTTACATATGTTATATTATTTGTCTTCATAAGAGAGAAAATCAATGCGCCTGAAGATATTGATATGGTAGGTATGACCGAAACAAATATTATTATTAAATTTTTCTCTACTATTGCATTTTTTGTTGTGTTTATGATGGCGGTAAGAGGTTTAATATGGTTATTGATGAATACTTCATTGATTAGTATGGTAGAATTATCAATGTCTGCAATTATATTTATAGGTGTTCTTGGTATTGTTTATATTTTATTGAAAAAACAAATAAATAAAGCCAAAAATGCACCAGGTAAGAAATTTTCAACATTACTTTTGAAGTTTGTCATGTACTTACCTTGTTTACTTGTAGATATTATTGATTCGGCCAAATACGAATATAATTTGACGACCAAACCAGTATGGATATTACTTGGTGGTGAAGCTGTTATTATAGGAATGTGGTTTTTTGTTCCCTTTTTATTTGATAAGGTAATTAATTATAATGGTTTAAAATTATTAAATGAACCAGTAAATTTGAATAAGGAACATAATATAGGTGATTTTGATGATTTATATGAACGCAAAGATCTTGAACACGTATCATCGTTTGATGAAATATACAATAAACATAAAAATGAAAGAATAAAAAGAGAATTAGAAATAAAGAAGAAATATAGTTTAGACAATGCTTCAGACCCTAAGTATACAGATCCAAATGAACCTAAAAATAAATATCTAGCATGGTTTTATAAGAAATTGAAAAATCCCACTTGGTTAAAAGTTGATTTTGAAATTCACCCTCAATACACAGATACAGAGTTACAGCAATTTAGATATAAATATGCATTATCTGGATGGTTTAATTTAAATCCTCAACCACCAAATACAAATAGTTCTTATGGAAAATATACAAATATCTTAAGTTATGGTAAAAAGGTTGCATTAGAATACAATGGTAAATTAAATAGTTTACGGGTTGTTGCCGAAGTTGCGTCAAACGATAATAGTGATGTAAATAAGAGAAATAAAATAGTTCAGGTATATGAAACAAAAGATATTATTTATCAAAAGTGGAATAACATAGTAATAAATTATGATGATGGATATATTGATGTGTTTATAAATGGTGAATTAGTTGGGTCAATCTCTGGTATAGCACCATATATGTCTTTTGATAGTGTAACGGCTGGAGCTGAAAATGGATTATATGGCGGAATATGTAATGTAACTTATTATGAAGATATTCTTAATAAGAAAAATATTATATTGAACTATAAAACATTGCGCGAGAAAGACGCACCATATGTATGGAGTATAAAGGATGATATAAATATGAATGTAGAAAAAAAGAAGAATCCGAATAATAAATTTATGAATGATATAAAAAATATGGTAGGTGTTCAATAATACATATTAGATAATTTATTAATTATACAAAATTGTAATATCATTGAATATATTTAGATATATTATAGTTAATTTCTATTCTATAATATATATAAAATGGATGTTAAACAAATAGTTATACTCGTCTTTGTTTTATTAGTGATAGTTTATTTGATAGTAAATGCCTTTTCTAAAACCAACAAGTTGACCGAAATGGCAGAAGCAAAAAAACCGCAAACGATTAAAGCGGATGATTTAAAAAATTCAAATAATTCTAGTAATTTTACTTATTCAATGTGGATTTTTATTGATAATTGGAATTATATGTTTGGTTCAGAAAAGAATGTCTTAGACCGAACAAACTGCCCTAATGTTGTTTTAGACACAAAGCCAAATACATTGAAGGTGAAGATTAAGTATTATGATGCCGACAAAGAAGTTGCTGGGGCTGGTGCTGGTTCTGGTGGTGCCGGAATTGATCAATCAGCAACTGATGCCGCTTGTCTTGCGTGCGAAAGTGGTTATACGTGCGCGTGTGACGCTTGCAATAAAGGCGTTAGATCTTCTGAAACCGATGAAGAAAGAGCCGCTCGTTTAGCGGCTGAACGTGATGCAGCTAACGCAAATACCAGTCTTCATACTTGTGTTATTGATAACATTCCTATTCAGAAATGGGTTAATGTGATTACTAGTTTGTATGGTCGAACTTTAGATGTGTATGTTGATGGTAAATTAGTGCGAACGTGTGTTATTCCTGGTGTTCCTCGTGTTGATAATAACATGGATATTAATGTAACTCATGGTGGTGGTTTTAGTGGATGGACGTCTTCCTTTAAATATTGGTCGCACGCTTCTAATCCTCAAGAAGCATACAATATTTACAAAGATGGCTTTGGTGGAAGTATTTTAGGAAATGCTTTAAGTAAATATAGATTGCGATTTTCGATGGTGAAAGATAATGAAGTGCAAGGTAGTTTTGAAGTTTAAATAAACATATTTTTAATTTACTTATTTAAATTTGATATAAGATGATATAAGATGATATAATGATTATAGGATACATAATAGAACATACAATCATTATAAGATATATTATATATTATATATTTTATATAATATATATAAGAGAATGAATAAACTTGGAGAATATAAAGTCCAATTAGAACAATTTTCATCTAATCAATATGTTCAAGGTAGTAAAGAATTTTTACAATCAAATAGCATTGTTGCGAAATTTGCCTTTTTGATTTTGATTTTAATTATATTTATGATGTTATTAAGTTTAGGTTCCTTTATTTTATCGAAAGTCTTTTCAAAAGACCATGACCCTGTGTTAATAAATGGTATGATTAATTCTCGTCAATTAATGATTATACCGCAAGATCCTTCTAAAAAAGGAGCTGTTCCAATTCTTCGTTCTAATAATGAGCGTGAAGGATTAGAATTTACTTGGTCTGTGTGGATTTATGTCGATGATTTTGCTTACAAAGAGCATGAATATAAACATGTGTTCCATAAAGGGAATGATAACATAGGCAGAGGAAATGGCGGAGGCATCGATGGAATAAATTATCCGAATAATGGACCTGGTTTGTATATTACGCCTAGAATAGATGGACCCGGCGAAGATGGTAATGAAGGGCGAGGAAATGTTGCTGGTTTAATGATTGTTATGAATTCTTTTGATGAAATTATGGAAAAGATACAAATAAAAGATTTACCTTTACATAAATGGGTAAATGTTATTATCCGTGTTACGAAACAACAGCAATTAGATGTTTATATTAATGGCACTTTAGTGAAACGTCATATGTTAAAAGGTGTTCCTAGACAAAATTATGGTGATGTTTATCTATCTATGAATGGTGGGTTTTCTGGAAATACTTCTGAATTACGTTATTTCGAAAATGCTCTTGGTACTAGGCAAATTCAGAGCATTGTGAACAAGGGTCCTAACAAAACATTTGTTGCTGGAACTATGGATAGTAAAAAGAATACTAATAAATATTTGTCTACGCGATGGTATTTGAAGACCGCAACGGATGTGTAAATATAACAATTAACATGTTAAACGATTGATATATGCGCAAAATGCCTTTATTTTTTCCTCATTTACTGATATTATATAATTTTTATTTGTATTCAAATCAGTATAAAGAAAAAAATCATCATAATTACCCTTTAATCCATATGTTTCTGAATGTGAATTATAAGGTTCAATTGAAAAATTATTTCGTGTAAATATCACTTTGCTATGTGGTGTTATTTCAATATAATTAGATACTTGTTCTGCAATATTTTCAAAGATAGGGCTAATAGTATTGTATCCTGTAGGATTAAATATCATCATAAATGCTTTCATATTATATCATTGTTGATGTTTTACGTTTAAATATATTTTATTATTGTTGTAAAATATATTTTATTATATATCATTTATAATTTATTATTTATTCTCTCAAGTTAGGGTTCACGCATATAGCTCTTGTAGGGAAAATATCACCTGACATACAAACATCGCCTTCGCCTACTTCAATACAACTACGAAATCCTCTATCTTCGCCAATATAACAATGTCCAGATTTTGAAGTTGGTCTGGATGCCTGTACACGACTAGCACTATTATCCGGTTGTGGTATAACAGGCATTTTTTTATAAGGTTTTTGTTTTTTTTCAGGGTTAGTATTATTTAATCGCGTTGCTTGATGTTCATGGCCGTGTTCTTCTTCCTGTGGATTAATTTTTTTTCCATCAATGTTATTAATAGGTTTCTTTTCATCTAATGCTTTGCTTAATTTTTTGACAGCCGAAACATTATTTTTTCCAACTTTTTTCTTAGGTATAGTTGTATTATCCGTTTTTTTATAAAAAATATTAATAAGCGGGTCATACATTTGACTTATGCTATGGTCGACCGGTTTTATCATAAAGAGAAAAAAATTTAATATAAGAAATCCTAATACAACAAAAACACCCAGATAGCGAAAAAATGAACTACCATTAGGTTGAATTTCTGGGGTTAATCCTACAGCAGATTTTGCAGCAGATGACAAAAAAGCGGTTGATTCTGACGGAACACTTAATAGTCTTGATTTTGAAGAAGATTTAGGTTTAAACATAGATGATGCTTTATCTGAAACATTATTGTATATTCCTTCAGATGAGCGTGGCGAAGAACCTGATAAATTGTCTAAATTAAACGAAGATAACTTAGAACTATTAGAACTATTTAAACTACTATTTTTTAAACTTTGGCTGATACTATTTCTTATAGATGACATTTAATTTGTATATAATTATAGGTTATAAAATTTTATTTATTAAAGATATTCCAGTTGCGTCTAAAACTATATGGTTTTGGAACACTAAGTTTTTTTGTCGTGCGAATATCAATTGGCTCATACGTTTGTTCATTTGGATTCATAGCACAATCAAATCTTTTAATATTAATATATTCATCATTAAAATCCCATTCCACATTTTGAATTGAAAATAAATTATCACTGCCTTTTTGTTTGTAAGTAAGAGCATCACGCTTAGAAATAATCCGTTTATAACCATCAAAAGAACGTTCAATTCTTTTATCTTTTATATCATAAAATTGACTGCGATCAATAGTAAGTCCGGCTTCTATACACCTATCATTCATCAAATTATCTTCTATACCCCATCCCCAAAAATTCGGAAATCCTTTACTTTTTTCAAAATCAGAGCCTTTAATTGCAAAAATCCCACCAAGTGCAAATCGAAACCCATAAAAATGTTTTACTATACCCTGTGTCGTAATATAATTTATCAATCCTTTTTCGATTGGCAACGTATCTACGTCGTGAAATATAAAGGAAATATCTTTATAATTATTAGGGTATTTTGATTTCATTGCTAAAAATCCAATATTTTTCATAGCCCCGCGATTGAAAGGGCGAGTATCATATTGATGGGCAAAATAAAGTTCATAAGGTTCGGATATTTCTGTATCTTCCAATAAATGTTTTATTTTTTCCATAAATCTCTCTTTGTCTTCTTTTCTATCTCGGTAAGGAATGATAAATATTCTAGATGGAATTGTATTTGGCGTTGTAATAGTTAATGACATAATAAGATATTACAATATTATAACATTAAAATATTGTATTATAATCATAACTGATGAGGGTTAGCCATAATTGAATTCATCTTTTCTAATCTCTCTACAGTCTTATCTAGATTGCTACGTTCTACTCCATTGTATAGATAATCTATGTTGAGAGATACTTCGTTTTTTTTAACTTCCTTATAAACAACTCCAACCTTTTTTATAATAGTATCCAATTCTTTTTTATTGTGAATAATATCAATAGATAAATCAAATGGTTCAGTCAGCATTGATATAGAAAAATAAATAAGAAATTTACGTCTCTTTTTCGCACCACTACTATATCTAATACTAAACATTTCTAGTAAAGAATTTATAATTTTATCCATTAATTTATTTTTTTTCAATTTACATTGGTGTAAAATAATATCCCATATAATCCATATGATATCATTTTTAAATTTATCTTGTATTGGCGCAAATTGTCGTGTTTCACCTAGACAAATTTCTTTTTTTTGTTTACATAATGTTTCATATTCCAATATCCATTCAAGCCAGTAACACGCACTGACATTATTTTTAGATTCTTTCGATATATGATAAGCAAATTCATTCATTGCTATAAATAATTCTTTGGGATCATCTGGTTTAAAAATATCTTCGACATAACCAATTTTTGGTGCTTTTAAACGAGAGGCCATATGAGTTATATTAAATTCATCTTTTTTTTGTATTTTGATTGCTTCTAAGCTATGTTTTTTTCTAGAATGACAAAGAACACTAATAATTTCTGAAAAAAGTTGACGTATTTTCATATTATTGCGCATTGATAATTCATTTCCAATATAGCCATTTGATATAATTTCTTTAAAGTTATTAATTCGCATTGATATGTAGATAGGTAATTTAGGATTACCTAAATGAATATACCGACTAATAAAGAGAATGATTATTTCCCATAAATCAGGATAATGTCCAGCACAAATTAATTCAGCAGCCCAGTAGCATGCTGGTTCTACCTTAGATGTTGTTAGACATTTCATTAATTCTAGCTTGACCTTAGATTTTTGAAATTTAGAAAAAGTAATCCCTTTAAATTCGGCCATACTTCTTTTATCATTAATATCAGTTTCATTCATTATATTAACTTTTATATATATAATACATATATACAAATGCCTATTACAAACACAATCAGAAATGCAAAAAAAACATTTAATATATTTTCAAAAACTACATTATTACACAAGTTTTTATATTTTTTGGCTTTTTTAATTTGTATTATTCTTATGACCAATTATGGAAAAACTCAAGTTGAAGGATTTGAAAAAAAGAAAAAAACAAATGAATTTACAATGAATACAGAAATGGCTGATATATATGATGATTTTTATGTATCTATTTATGATGATTTGGTTTTTTATAAACATAAAAACGATTTTGAAATTGGTAATTTAATAAAATATTCAAATATGATTAAAGAAAAAAGCAATGTATTAGATATAGGTTCTGGTGTTGGGCATCATGTAAGCAGTTTGAAAGCACACGGATTTAATGCTACAGGCATTGATATATCGCCAAGTATGATTAAAAAATCTAAAGAAACATATCCTGAATTAAATTTTCAACTAGCAGATGCTCTTAATGGATCAACATTTCAACAAAATTCATTTACACATATAACATGTTTTTACTTTACACTTTATTACATGAAGGATAAACATAGATTTTTTGAAAATTGTATGCAATGGTTAAATCCAGGTGGATACTTAGCAGTTCATTTGGTTAATAGAGATAAGTTTGATCCAATTATTCCTGCAGGTAATCCATTTGGTATTGTATCTCCTCAAAAATATGCAAAAAAACGTATTACAACTACAACAGTTAAGTTTGATAATTATGAATACAAATCAAAATTTGATTTAAAAAATGAAGTAAATACAAAAGAAGAGCCAAATGCTTTTATGATAGAAACATTTAAAAATATGAAAAATGGCGATGTAAAAAAAAATGAACATCAACTTTATATGTCTACTCAGCCAGAGATATTAAATATTGCAAAAAGTGTAGGGTTTATAGTGGTTTCTAAAATCGATATGGTAGAATGTCAATATGATAACCAGTACATATACATTTTACAGAAACCAACTTAAATTATATGAATATAGTGTAAAATATAGTATAAAAAATAAAATATTTTATATATAAACTTATGATACAAATAACTTCACATTTTATATTGTATTTTTGTGTAATAATAATTATAATATATTTAATATTAACTGCTTATATTCGCATAAATATGCATTTTTGGCATACACAGCCGGTATTTCATATATATAATTTAAAATATTGGATAAACCCACCTGGATTTATAAATAGCGAACCTCCAGAATCCAATAAATTTGTAAATTTGATTAATAATAAATTAATTACAATAAATAGTGACGGCAATACAAATAATGAAAATAATACAAAAAATAATACAAAAAATAATACAAATAATATAGAACTAAGAAAAATATGTAATTTTATTAAAGATTATTATGTAATTAATAAAGACGCAAGATATAGTCCATCGGAAGAAGACATTTTATCTTATTTACATTGTTCAAATCATCCATCTTTTTTTAATATATACCAAGAACCAAAAATAATGTTTGAAAACGGATTGCCGTTAGAATCATGTCAACAAGAAATAATAGGGGTAACATCATCTCGTGTATTAAATGTTAGTTTATATTCTAAAAATGGTAAAAAAAGAATATCGTTTCCGTCCTATTATGTAGACAATTTATGTATAAAACCAGAGTATCGTAAAAAAGATATTCCTCCCCAAATGATACAAACTTTTTATTATAATGTTTCACGAACTAACAAAAAGGTAAACGCATATATGTTTAAACGCGAAGGGACAATGAATGCTATTGTTCCACTTGTCTATTATGATACATATTGTTTTGATATAACACATTTTTATCCAGAATATTTATTGAATGCTTCAATGAATGTTATTGAAATAGGTGTTCAACAATTAAATTTATTAATTACATTTGTAAAGGAACAAACTAAACGTTTTGGATTTGAATGTGTTATTTTACCTGATGTATCGAGTGTTATGAATTTGATAAAATTAAATAAATTAAAATTTTATGGTATTATTTTTAATGGCGAATTAATAGCTACTTACATATTTCGTGTATTAGAATTGTATTATTCTAATAAAAAAACAATAGAATGTATAAATATTATATCGAATTGTGCTACACCTGATATTTTGATTGCTGGCTTCACAATATGTATTGGAAAATTAAATTCAGGTGATGTAAAATCAGAAATATTATTAATTGAGGATACTGCGCATAGTAATGAAGTAATAGATTATTTAAACATAAATCCATTAGTCTCGTGTAAATTTAAAAGTTCAACTGCGTTTTTTTTATATAATTATGCTTGTCATCCGATATCAAATAGAAAGGCATTGTTAATATATTAAAAGTATTACAAGTATTTGTAAATCAAAATTATTACTAAATTATTTTAATATTAATTTAGTAATACTATTTATGCTATTTATGCTATTATGCTATTATTCTAAAAATATAAATTAACGTGTATATTTACCGGCACGAGCAAATGAATCAACTATAAATATTATAAAAACGCCTAAAAAAGAATATAAAATAACTTCTTCCATAACATGCCCTGTTTTTTCATCCTTTTGTTCTTCTAATAAATGAATCATGTAATTTAATTTTTCTAATAGTTGATCCTTATTTGTTGTAATGCCTGCCTTAGCTAATTGTTCGGATTGATTAAAAAAAGGAACAAATTGTTTATAATAATCATTTGCATAGGTTTTAGGTAAAGAACTATATCCTTCTTGCGTATCTAATGGCGCAGGATTTTGTCTTGGGCCGGTATTACTGATTATATTATTATTATTTTGGTTTTGAATTTGATTTAAATCTTCTCCATTAGATTGATTTACCTTTATTGGCAATTCATCATTATCGATTAAAGTGTTATTAATATCAGTATGATTAATTCCCCCATTATTAATACCTGGGTTTAATTCGGACATTGGCTCATTTGATGATGATACTTCTGCGCGTGGAGGTGGGTTAAAATCAACTAAACCAGAATCATCACTCGTATTTTCATATCCATTTGAATTATTAATTAATTTTAACATATTTTGAACATTTTCACCATCACCATTATTAGTACTATTTTGAATACGATTATTGCGTTTTTTAATAGTAGTATTATGTTTTTGCTTGTGTTTTTTGTCAAATTCTGATATATTACTATTTATAGTTGAACTTTCATTAATTTCAGAATAATGTAATAATCCTAAAGATGTCATTATCTATATGAAAATAAGATATTTTTATTTTTTTAAAAACCTAACTAACAACCATAATTAATATGATAATATTAATAATATTAATAATCGATTTTGTAAATAAAAGTTTTTTATTACTTATATCATCTGTTTATATTTATAAAAAATATCATTATATTATAAATGTATGTTAAACCTGAAATTATTATATTGTTTTTTTTAATATCCTTTTTGATTTATACTATGCCAAATGTTTTGGTTAAATTTAGTAATTCATGTAAAGGTAAAGTCTTATTATTAGTGTTAACAATCTTAATAGCACATTATAATCGTATAGGAGGTATTATTATGGTAATGTTTTATATATTTTTAGCCGAATTCAACTATGAATTTAATAATGAAATCATTTATGAAGGGTTTAGTAGCATTAATGAAGGTGAATGTGAATGTGAAAGCGAAGGTAAATGTGATTGTGAAAGCAAAGGTGAAGGTGAAAGCAAAGGTGAAGGTGAAAGCAAAGGTGAAGGTGAAAAATTAATGATTGGTTTAAATAATAAAGATAAACTCAAGGTAGAAACAGAATTAAGACCACGCGAATCCTCACTTACAACTAAAGTTTAAAAATACACCATTTATGTAATAGATAATTGATAATAGTTGTAAAAATATAGTTGTAAAAATATAGTTGTAAAAAAAATATAGTTATAATATAATTATAGTATATGTTGCATTTAGACTATATATTGTATGTAATACTAATAATTTTAGTTTGTATTCTTATAAATAAGGTTTTTTTCAAAGAAATTATAAATGAAGGTTTTGAACACGAAGGAAAAGGTTTTATTGCCGCAAAACCTAAAACTGATGAAGAAAAAGAAGGTGAAGAAAAACCGGATAGTAATATGATTATTGCTACTAAAATCAGTTATAAAACTGCAGAACAAGTGGCATATATTTTGATTAAAATGCCTTATCAATTTTTGGCCAAGTTGATGTTGCGTCTTTCTGATTTTATGGAAAACTTGAATGATTTAATAGTGCCTATAAAAAAATTCATTAAAAAAATGTTTGAACTTGGTAAACGTATATTTATGAAATTTTATAATAGATTTATGGGATTTGTTAAAAGAGGATTTAAAATTCTTAGAAATTTACCTGCATTTTTAGAATTTATGTTTAAAAAAGTGATTGATATGATAGCTGATATGGCTGAAAAATTATTTGAAACATTAGAAAATTTATTTGGTGTAATAGAAACATTGATAAATTTAATTATGGAATTACCACTTATGATATTTGATATTCTTAATCAATTAATTGATATTATTGTAAATACTGCTATGATGATTATAAAACTACCAGGAAAAATATTAGATGTAGTTATTAATTTACAAGATCAAGGATTAAGTTTAATGGATAAATCATTTAGTATTCCTTTTATGGATTTATTTTTTAAATAAATGATTAGATAAAATGATTTTATATATTGTAAAATGTTATAAATATAAATATTAATAATTAATTTAATATTTGTATATTTTAAACGTATGAAATTTAATAATATAAATATGAAAATGAAAATGAATGAACCACCTCAGGTTGTTACAAGTGTACATAAAACTTATTTAAAATATATTAATGAGAGTAAGTTATTGATTGGTATTACTATGTTATTATTGAATGTTGGGTCAAAATATGTTAATTTTAATTTTACTAAGGCACAGGAACAAATGTTGAGAGATGGATTAGCTAGAGAAATTTTAATATTTGCTATGGTTTTTATGGGAACACGTGATATTATTTATGCTATTTTATTAACTGCTGCTTTTAAAATATTATCCGAAGTTGTTTTTAATGAAAAAAGTGACTATTGTATGATGCCTGAAAAATTTAAAAATATATCATCTATTATTGATACAAATAATGATGGTGTTATTTCTCCAGAAGAAGAAGAAAAAGCGATTTCTTTATTACAAAAGGCTGAAAAACATCGCGAACGCAATTTACAAGGGAAAATTAATAGTTATATGAGCAACGTTTCCGCGACTATCGTTTAATAATTATATTTATAAATATAAATTTATATAATATAATCTTTTATTTACTTAATATAAGATTATATGTCATTTGATAGTTTTGATAGTTCTGAAAGAAGTGATAGAAATAAAAATAAAAAGGGAGATGAAAAGTATGATCCAGTTATTATTAAAACAACAACATTAAAAATAAATATCAAAACAAATGGTGATTTGGAAACAAAAGAATATGATTTAATACCATTTCATCCTAACATGGCAGATTTAAGAGATTTAAGTAATAATAATTTTGTGTTCTTCCCGTCATTTGTAAAAATTACAATGAAAGATTTACAACGTGCTGGCGTAGGACAAGATTTTCCAAATGTATTTATGAATTTAAAAAAATATATAAAATTAATAAAATATGTCACAAGCCCTGAAAGAGAAGAAGACAATACATTAATTATCGATAAGTCTCAAGTAAAAAATTATGCTTTATCTATTGGTCAAAATGCAATGAAAGATATGATGTCCGATTTTATATCTGATATAATAACAATAAAAAAAGATGAACCTTTAACTGAAGAAGAAATTATTACAAATAATATTGGATTAATCAAAGATTTATTATTTGCCGCTAAGAGTCGTTTTTTTATTCTAGGAAATGAATATATTATCGGAGAAAGTAAATATTTACCACCATATATACCGGAAGGAACAAATGAAGTTTTATCAAAAAATAGCGCAGGAGTTAAAATTCCAATGGATTATGTTATAACAATACAATTACAATTATTGGATGCTGTAAATAATCCTGATGCTGGTGATTTTAGTCGTATGAGTTGTAAGGCCAAAAAAGCAAATATAGCCAAAGATTCCCTTGATATTCTTGGAACAAATTTTGGGTATATAGAAATTCCACGTGTTTCTACGCCATCTATATTAAATACGTCTGAAGCAACAAAGAATAGAAAATTTGGTAAATTACAAAAAGAATGGGAAAGTCGAAATAAATATGTAAAAGAACCTACCACAGAGCAAGAACGTATAGATATGGAAAAGAAATGGACGCCGTTACAAAGAAAAATGGCTGAATTCGAAAAAAGGAAAGGCGATTTCAGTAAAATTCCGCCATTATGGATAAAGGAAAGAGAAGATTTGGATAAAAAATATGATACATATGCCGAAGAAATGATTAAATTATGGAATGAGCTTAATCATATTAAAGAAAATAACAAGGATAATAAGGGAAAATATCCTTCTTTTGTTGTAGACCTGATGGATGATGTTAAACAACGAATGGCTTCTTTGACACAAACGTTGGATGGTGTAAAACAAAATGATGATTATAACGAAGAGAATATTAATAAAATTATAAAAGAAGCATCAAATGTTAAGAAAAAAGAAGATATGTTTGATACATCACTTATTGAAGCTATTGATGAATTTAAAGATAATAAAGAAACATATGAAAAATCTACAAAAAATGAGGCAGAAAAAAAGAAAATAGTAGATATTTCAATTAAAATTATAGAAAAAAATAAAATTTATGACTTGATACACGATTTATCAAACTCAAGTGAAAATACTATTAAAAAAAATATAACTGATGATAATTTAATTAAAAAAAAAAAGGAGGAGGAGAAAACTCAAATTAATGATAAGTATGTGAAACCATTACTAGAAACGGATGAATTAGATAAAGATATTGAAGATTTGAAGGATAAAGAAGCAGATATAAAACAAAAATTATTAACATTAACAAGCTCAGGTGATCCTGGTGATAACTATAATGCTCAATCATTAAAACCTGAATTAATGAAAATTCAAGAAGCTTTACGTAAAAAAATGGGCGATAAGGAAAAAAAGAGAGGAAAATCTGGTGATGAGAAAGCCATTATTAAGAAATGGGAAGATAATCTAAAGGAAAAAGATAAATTTTTAAAAACAATAAAGGGTGATAAGGATAAGGAAGATAGAAAAATAAAAACTGAAACATTAAATAAGGAATTGAAGACAAAATTTTCTGAGATTACAAAATTAAAAAAGGAAATATTAAAAGCAAAGTTTTTTGCAGGAGAAGATTATGATTTATCAGAAAGGGATAAAAAAAATTATGAAAAAAAGGATAGACCATTAGAAAGTTTGGAATATTTAATAGAGAATTTAGAAGAATTAGAAAAACAATATTTAGATACTGCTGAAAAATTAAATAAATTTAATATGGTTCAAGCCCATATAAAGTTATTGAATGAGGATTTACAAAGATATAAAACATACAAAGATGATATAAAACAAGATATAAAAAAAAAAGAGGGAGAGAAGAAACCGAAAAATGATGAATTACAAACAAATGTTCGTTTACTAGAAAAATCCAAACCAGGCAAAGAAACTGATGAAACATCATCCAAAATTGAAAAGGTAAAGAGTGAAATAAAACTTATACAAAATAAAATTGATAAATTAACTAAAAAACTTGACGTTTCTGACAAAATAATAAAAGATTATAATAACTACATTAAAGCTTTAAAAAAAATAAAAGAGAGTGCCGACGATATTAAAGAAGATTATGATAATGCTAGAGATATATTGGGGGTACAAATAAATACAGAAGAAATAAAGGAAAATTTTAATAAAATAAAGGGTAATGATGATGGTGATGATGATGAAGTTGAAGGTGGAAGTGCTCTTAAGGGTGGGAAAAAGGGGAAAAAAAATCCATTTGTATGTAAAACCTTAAAATATTATATCAGAGCCATTAGACAACGAAATAGAACAAAGCGTCGTATAAAAAAATATAAGAAGAAGATGAAGAAGAATACAATTAAGAGACGTAAAAAAAAAGGGGGTAAAAAGAAATATACGCTTCATCGTAGGAAATAGATAGTATTTTTCTTGATATTTCAAATATTTCAAATATAATAATTAATATATTTGAAATGAATCATCATAATTTATTATGATTTATTATGATTTATTATGATTTATTTACATATCCAAGCTTACTGTATTCTTGTCGCTTTTTTGCTTGCGAGGAGTTTTGCCCGAAGATGCTTTCTTCGATGGCATTTGCGATTTGGTGATAGTAGGAGGAGTAGGAGTAATTACTTTATTTGTTGATTCATTGTTCGTTGACGCATTATTCGTTGACGCATTAGCATTGTTCGTTGGTAATCCATTATTGTTAGACATGGTTTTTAATCCAGATAAAATATCACTAATATCCGAAGGACCCTTCATCTCTGGTCTCATAGACTTTTCGGCAGATTCTTTCTCTCCATATGCTGCAAATTGTTCTTGAATATTGATTCCATCGTCATTGCGAGCACGCATTATATCCGGTCGATTTGCGGGGGGAGCAGTGCGTTCACTTTGGCTACGATTCGTTTGCGTTTGCGCTGGCGGAGGCGGAGGTCTATCATTACTTGCGCCTGGCATAAAATTACCCATAAATCCACTGAATCCAGGATTAGTGTTTTGCATACTATTCACGGCCGCGCTTGTAAATTGTTGCATCATTTCAGGGTTTTGTCGCATAATATCATCCATCCCCGGCATAGATGATTTAAACATAGTGTTTGTCATATGAACCATAATAGCAGAACCACCTAATTGAAACAATAACTTCAATTCGGGTGCCATCTTGGCTTTGGATTTATACTTTTCATGTAGTTCGCCGAAGATTTCATCATATTCATCAATACCTTCATTCACTTGTTCTCCCCACCCATCTAACTTAATATCAAAAGGGTCGAATTTGTTATTTAAAAATTCCAATCCAGTAATAGCCGCCATCAACATTTTTCCTTGAAATTTACAACTATTCGATCTTTCTTTTTCAGCAATAATCATTTCATATTCTCCTTGCATTTCGGCAAGAGACGATTCCATCGAATATTTCTTGGTAAGCTTACCGCCTTTACGTTCAATCTCTTCTAATTTTCTTAATACCTTAAATTTTTCCAAAAGAGCTTCTTCAGGTGACAACTTAGGTCGGTCAGATATATTCTTATCGGGGTTAATTGGAACATTATTAAATTTGGTAAATCCATCCCATGTTTTACTATTTGTCTCGGAAGAAGAAGCAGTTGCTTTTCCAACATTAGATACACTAACAATACTACCAATGGATACATTATCATTTTGGTTAGTATTTTTTGTTTCAGCATCTTCATCGATAGGCGAAGTGTTTAATTTAATGCCTCCCCCTCCACCACCACCACCAAAAATGGATGTATTAAATAGTCCTGATTTTGATATCGCCGGAGCACTTCTTGGCTCTTCAGCTAAATCATTCAACTCTTGTTCTAAATTATTTAAATCACCCAAACCAATATCAGCATTTGATGATTTCTTTCCACTATTCATATGTTTATCGTTCATTAGTAATTCAAGTCCTCCACCAAAATTAACTGATGGCTTGGAAGAAGAAGAAGAATCATGCATATCGATTGTTGGGATAGTATCTAAATTCAATTCAATAATATCATTTGTAACATCTACCATTATTGTGTATTATATATAAATTATAACTTTAAGTTATACGCAAAAGAAATTTATTATGTTATATATAAATTAAAAAATTATTATATATAAAAATTATTATATATAAAAATTATTTGTTTTTTATACTATTCAAATACCAAATGCCCTGTAAATAAGAATCAGCCAAATCATCTTTTTTTTTATGTGTTTTAAAATGAGTCAACCATTCTTTATGGTTTTCATTTATTAAATTTAATGTAACATTAATACCTTCTTTTTTACGAGCAGCATAGGTTGAAATATCTGTTTCAAATAAATCAACATGTCCTTTTAGTTTGTTCGCAGCAGAGACGAAAATGATTTTGGTTTTATCGTGCATAATAAAATATTGAGCAATCATTCCTTGTAATGTTTTCATTCTATTTGCAATAGGACTAATTTGATTTTCAATGACGATGCAATCAATCGTCTCTATATGTGATTTTAATTCTGTATCAAATGCTTTTCTCATCGCAATGCCTAACATAACCAAATCCATATCGTTTGCTTTTAAATTTGAAACCGATATTAACATCTTTGTATCCATAAATTCTATGATTGACTTTAAAATATCATCTTTTTTTACACTATTGGACAACATAGGAATAGTATACTCGGAAACAAGTTTATGTAAATCTGCCATCTTCATTTTTTTTAGCTTCTTAAGAGAGATACATGATGTTGGCATAATTAACTCTGATTTTTTTGCATGAGTAAGGCAAAAATAGGAAGGTTCTTGGTTTTTTATTGGCGTATAAGCAAACTTAGCTACCTTTTTACATTCTTTACTACATAGCGGGTCTTGTCCACATAAATTTATCACATCCCATTTTATGATATTTTGTCTATATATATCATTATCATTATCATTATCATTATCATTAGCATTAGCATTTGATTCTATTAAACAATATGCTAAATTTTTTATTCCCACATCTATACTTAATAACTTCATTGAAGCGTTATTAAGTATTAAAAATATTATTTTTATATCATTTATTAACTATATAATGTCTGGAAAAAAACCACTAGATATTGATGAAAAATTAAATCTGATCATAAAACAAAATAAAAATTTAGAAAAAAAGGTAATTGAACAGCAAACTATAATAAATGAATTAAAGATTGAGAATAAAATAATTATGGACAATACATTAAAAATGGGAAAACATATTGATTTTATTAATCATAGTTATGATAAAATAAGTAAATCATATCTTTTCAGAAATATATTTAATTAAATAATCAATTAATTCGCTCTAGGAATACCATTCATCAGTAATTGTGGTTGAGAAATAACCGGCGTTACCATTCTGGATTGTAATGTAATGTCAGATAAATAAAGATTTTTTAAATCACTATTTTCATAACCAAATTTTTGAGTAGTATCTAAACAAGATTTGAAAAGATAAGGACTATTATTAGAAACAGGAACATTGTTGCCATATTGCGATGAATTCGCGCAACAATTATCACATGCGCTTTCTTGATTGTACTTAATAAGAGCATCGGCATTTTTAGACAAATATTGACGATATTCCCAATTGGATTTTATATTAGCTTCTTTGCGAATATGTTCATTTACAGCACCACCAGGTTGCCAATTTGCATAATTTCTACCATCATGCATAATTGGAGGAAAATCGTGGTAAATATTATTAGATCCATTATAACAAGTACCCCAGCTCATTGTATATGTATATATAAAATATATAATTTATATAATTTATAATATAAAATATAAAAAATGTTTTTGTATTTTACAATATGATATAAATTGATGTAGATAATCTAAATGTTTAATTTATTTCTTAAGTAAAGATAAAAGTTCGGGTTTCTTCAATTTTTTTGATTCTTCCTTTGAGGATAAACCTTTGTCAACAACAACTTTTCTCAAATCATCAACCTTCATTGCGTTAACATCTTCTGATTTATTCTCAACATTCTCAACATTCTCAACATTATCCAGATTTTCTATATTAAGTGTTTCCTCTGTAATTTCAGTAATAGATGATGGGTTCATCGATGACTCATTATTTTCAGAGTGAGGTAAAACTTCAAACGCCAACACTTGTACTTGGACTTGAACATCTCCATTTACATTTTCATTCATAACATTATGAAGTTCAATTTCTTTATCTTCATCGTCACCAGACTCATCGCTATCGCTGTCACTATCACTATCACTATCACTATCACTATCACTATCACTATCATCGTCATCAGAAACCACTATTTTATCATTCTCTTCAACCGCGCGAATTGCTTCAGGAGAAGCAAAATCACAATGGTTAATAAAAGAAGCATTCATTCCATCACCACAACCGCCCCCACCTTTAATGTCATTTTGAACATTCGTAATAAAAGAAGTTAATACACGATTTTGTTTTTCAACCGCATATTTAATCTCGGACATACGAGCATTAAAATACACAAACAATAATCCACAACATACAAGCGTAATTATAATAGGAAGAAAATTTAACCCGCCGCAAATATTCATTATTGAATATCTACAATATATTTTAAATCATTATTAAACGAATATATATATATCTAATTCTAAATATCTAATTCTAAATATCTAATTCTTGTAATGTTTCATTTGCTATATTTATTATTTCATTTGGATATTCTAAATCTCTCAACACCTTAACTCCGCCCTTAATAGAGGATATACCTTTTTCCATTTTATAAGTATATTTAAATGTATCATTGTCTGTTTCTATTTTCATATGATAATTATTAATTCCCTCTTCTTTTTCTAAACGTCTACATAATTCTAAGAAATGCGTTGTTAATACAAAATTGACATTATTGTATTTATGTAAATATTTTAGATACGCATAAGCACTGCTAATTGCTTCATATGGATTTGTGCCAGAATATAATTCATCAAATACACAAAAATGTCTTTTTTTATTATTCCTAAATGTTGGGCCATTTGTATCTATTCCATTTGTATCTATTCCATTTGTATCTATTCCATTTGTATCTATTCCATTTGTATCTATTCCATTCAAAATGTTTTTACATCTATTTGCTTCTGCTTGAAATAAACTATCTCTCGCAGATGTATCTGGTATATTTATATAACAATGAATCATATCATATGGTTCTATAGTCGCTGTTTTATAAAACCCATAACCAAATTGCTGTGATAAAATAATATTAAAAATTGTAGTTTTCAATAAGGTTGTTTTTCCTGCTGCATTAGGCCCTGTTATAATTACATTTTTATCTAATTTATAACTATTCTTTACCGGGTTTTCATCAACTAATGAAGGGAAATAAGCATTTTTAAATTTGGTAGTAGATTTTTTATTTTTTAGTTTACACGCTCCAATATTTTTAAGAGAAATATTTTTACGAATGCCATTTATGTTGTCAATATATCCATTGAATCCAAAAGTATATTCTAATGTTTCTTTAAATTGAAGATGACAATTCAATTGATAAAAACATTTCATCGTATGGCCGATTTGATAGAATTTTTTTATAGAAAATGCATTAGGTATTACTTGTTTTAAATCTTTTAATATAACTTTACAAACTGCTTGATGGTGCTTCATATTTTCAATGAAAGGTTCATATGATTTCAAACCTTGGCATTGTGTTTTTAATGTATTCATTGTATCTATTGTTGTTTCTATATAATCTCTCATTGTAAAGATTTGAGTATGTATTTTTTTCATATTATAGTAAAACCGATTACATGTCATAATATTTTGATAAATTTGTATTACATAAAAGACAAATGACCCAATAATATATACAATTTTTTCAAAACTGGCATTCGATAAATCAAATATTTTACCAATTTGATGTTTTTTAAACACCAATTTTAAAAGTTCAAAATATTTTTCAATTGTAATTGGCAATCCGCGCAGTTTTAAAATAAACAATGGAAGTATTAAAAAAAATATAGGCAACATTAATGAAAATATAGGTGCTGTCATATTGTAAATGCTAAGGCATTGTAAAAATTTGGAACTATTATTAAGCATATTTAATCTCTCCCAATCAATGTAACCATACTTCTCATTGAAAGCTGTTTCACCTTTAATTTCTTTCCAAATAGTAGATACATTTTCTTGGATAGTTGAATCAACTGATTTTAATGGATTTTTATTTTTCAAAAGTTTTTGACTATCTGTTAAAAATGTTATATCAGAAGTATAATATTTGCTCCATGATGGCATTGTATTCTCTCCGAAAATCGTAATAGGTTTTAATACATTTTTATATAATGACTCTTTCGGATCATTTGGTAATAATTCTAAATCATTTTTTGTATGATTTTCTATTTCAATTTTCCCCTCTAAAAATTCAATTGGAAGTTGAAATATATTTTCTGTATTATTTTGTTCTGTATTATTTTTTTCGGTATTCTCTGCGTCAATCGTCATTTATTCTTATTCTAGAATAATAAGAATAAATTTAAACGAGTTATTAATTTATATATATTATTAAATTAATCATCTATATCTAAATATCCAAACATATTATATATCTCATTTGTCGTTGTATCTGTCGTTGTATCATTATAATATAAATTATCATCATCATTTATACTAAGTTCATTTATATCACAATAATTTGATGTAAAATTTAATGGTATAGGTTCTTCATATATATTATCTCCATTCGAGGAAGAAAGATTATTTGAATTTAATGATTTATAATTTGAATTTAATATAAATTTCGAATTTTTTTCATCAAACATTGAATTCTCTATGTCAAAAATTGGAGTGTGAAAAGCTAACATTTTATTTATGGGGTTTTTATTATCTTTATAATTACTTGATAATGATTTCTTTTTTTTGATTACAACAAATACTATAATTAAGGTTATTGTTGTAATAACCGAAATTATAATAATAATTATGAAATTATTATTTGTTAAGTTAATAAAATTTGTTGAAGCTAATGCATCATTATTTTTTTGAATATCATAAGTTGTGGTAAGTGTGCTAGTTGGCGTGCTGGTTATTGTGCTGGTTATTGTGCTAGTTGGCGTGCTGGTTATTGTGCTAGTTGGCGTGCTAGTTGGTGTGCTAGTTGGTGTGCTAGTTGGCGTGCTAGTTGGCGTGCTGGTTATTGTGCTAGTTGGCGTGCTAGTTGGCGTGCTAGTTGGCGTGCTAGTTGGCGTGCTGGTTATTGTGCTAGTTGGTGTGCTAGTTGGTGTGCTAGTTGGTTGATTTAATTTACAAATAAAATCGTATTTTTTATA